>Ga0187856_1000005_pt1 | contig 210841 bp, 210 predicted proteins | sample June2016WEW_8_40_FD_132443 | JGI IMG/M metagenome (GOLD analysis project Ga0187856, IMG submission 132443) | Peatland microbial communities from SPRUCE experiment site at the Marcell Experimental Forest, Minnesota, USA - June2016WEW_8_40 | ecosystem: Environmental > Terrestrial > Soil >... | reverse complement strand
TTCGTCAACGCCATCATCATCGTCCGCCGCCTCATCCGCGAAGGCTGGCGGCGCTACCGCTGGGAGGGCCGTCCGAGCCGCTGCCCATGACCGCGTCAATCACCTATCGGCGCAAGCTCTTAGCCTGAGTGTCAGCCGGAAGCGGCCCATTGGGCGCCGTTGCCAGCGGCCGAAAGGATCCCTGTGTTCCGCGGGTAGCATCACCCCAGACGCCCACGGCTTCTACGTCTGTGCGTTAAGCGCGATCGCCGAACAACCTGGTGGCCGGCGGTGCGGCGGCCCCGCCTCATGTCGCCGGTCTGTGATCCACTGGCTGCGTTCGGTTTTCTTCGCCTGCGTCCGAAATACAGGAGGCGTTGACGAGTCCGCCTGAGAGGGCCTATGCTCACCCAGGTTACGGGCTCTCTGGCGAATACGGGGAAGCGGTCGAGCGCGGTAAGAGCGGTTAGCAGCTTTGAGTCAACGCCTTGGTAAGGCGTAGGCCGTGGGTTCGATTCCCACCTTGGGCTCCATGCCGCGTCGGGTCCACACGTGTCGGGTCCCAGCCTCCACGACTGACCACCTGAGCAGCGGGGCTGCTCCCGGTCCCGCCGGCGGACGTGGTGGACGGCGCATCAGGGGCGGGGCCGGCGCCGGTCGTGGGAGTCCCCCTGAACGGGCGGGCTCGCCGTGGCGCGCCCGGCGTGGATGATGGAATGGTGGCGCGAGAGGCTCACGGAGGGCATGAGGGGACCGGGGACGTCGCGGACGAGCGCGCCCTGCCCGACCTCCCCGACCCAACGCGGTCGCCACAGGGTGACGACGACCCCCTGCACCCAGTCCGGCACTTCCTCCGGGACCGGGTGGCGTACCAGGCGGGCATGGCCTGGGGTTGGGCACCGCCCGGGGCGGATGCCGAGCCCCGGATGATCGGCGCCGACGGCGAGGTCGACGGGAACTCGATCTCAGTGGACGTCCGCGGCGCGGGCTCATCGGCCGGTGGTGGCGGCCGGCGGCGCCGGAGTCCGGTTCACGGAAGCCGGCGGACGGCCCTGCTGGCGGCGCTGGTTTTGGCGGTGGCCGTTGCGGCGGCCTCGACCACCGTGGCCCTTCTCGAGCAGAGCCACCCGATCGTCCGCACGACCCCGCCACCCATCCTGCCGGCGCCATCCGCCGACGCCATCGGCAACCTGCGGATGTACAGCCGGAGTACCGGGTGGGCTCAGCGGCTCACCGATGGGGCCATCCTCCACACGACCCGAGGGGTGCAGCAGTGGACCGTCGCCTCGCCGCCGACCGCCGGTCAGCTGCTCGCAGTGGCCTTCGTCGCGCCCGAGGTGGCCCGGGCGCTCACCGTGGCGACCGCCGCCACGCCGCAGACGACCGTCCAGTCGTGGGCCACCGAGAACGGCGGAGCCACGTGGAGCCGTGAGGGCAGCCTGGGTGTGCAGGGGTTCGATGCGTTGGCCGGGGGAGCGCTGGACTTCCTGGACGCTGAGCACGGCTGGTTCTCCCAGATCGAGGCGGCGCGCGGGGTGGCGGGCACGGCCCTCTTCCGCACCGCGGACGGCGGTGCCCACTGGAGCGAGGTGGCCGCGACGAGCGACGCCACTCCGGGTTCGACCGGGGTCATCCCCGGCGGCTGCGACGCCCTGACGGCCTCCTTCAGCAGCCTCTCCACCGGCTGGATGACCGGCACGTGCCTGGATGCACCGCCGCCCTTCTACGTCACCCATGACGGCGGTCTGTCCTGGGCCGTCGCGCCGCTCGCCCCCCTCCCGGCCGGCTTCAATGAGGGGACCTCCTTCCCTCCCACCTTCACCTCGAGTGAGACCGGCACCCTGCTGACCGAGGACGACGTCGAGACCGGTATCACCACCAGCCTGTTCGGGACCGCCGATGGCGGAATCGCCTGGGTGCTGCGCTCCACCAGCGTGGGGGCACCCGTCACCGCCGACTTCCTCAGCGCCCAGGACGGCTGGCTGGTGTCCGGCGGTGACGGGATCGGCAGCTCGCCGGAGCTCTACGCGACCGGCAACGGGGGGAGAAGCTGGACCCGCCTCAACGCCTTCCCGTTCGACGGCCTCAGCCTCGACTTCGTGACCCCGGACGTGGGGTGGGCGGCCACCGATCTCGATCAGACGGAGGACGGACCCCCGTACCTGGTCCAGACCGATGATGGCGGCCGCAGCTGGTCGGCCGTGCTCCCACGGCTCGCCAATCCCTCGCCGTCACCCTGACGCCGCACGGCGCAGCGCCCTCGCCTCGTCGGCGACCATCTCGAGCGCGCCGGCGTCTCCCGCGAAGGGGCGCTGCGCGCGTGGCCAGGGGACGACGAGGTCGCTGAAACCGAGCTCCCCGAAGCGTCCGGCGGCGTTGCGGAACGCCTCCGGCGAGTCCGTGACCCCGGCGACGCGCACCCCGGTGAAGAGGAGGCGTTCCAACGTCGCCGGGTCGCGGCCCACCTGCGCGCAGGCCGAGTCGAGCTTCTCCAGCTCGGCGGCCAGCGCGGGCAGGGCCGCCTCGACGCCGATGGTGCCGCCGTCCGCCGGGAGGGGACCCTCGGTCACCCAGGTGGCGCCGAAGCGCGCGGCCAGGCGCATGCCCCGCGGCCCGCCCGCCGCGACGGCGAAGGGGAGGCGGGGTCGCTGGACGCAGCCGGGGTGCATCCGGGCGCCGAATGACTGGTAGAAACGGCCCTCATGGGTCGTGACCGGCTCGGTGAGCAGCCGGTCGAGGAGGGCCACGAACTCCTCGAAGCGATCCGCCCGCTCCCGCCGGCTCCAGGGCTCGCGGCGGGTGGTGGCGGCGTCGAAGCCACCTCCACCCGCGCCGATCCCGAGGGTGAACCGGCCGCCGGAGATGTGGTCGAGCGTCATCAGCTCCCGCGCGAAGGGCACCGGGTGGCGGAAGTTCGGGGACGCGACCAGCGTGCCCAGGCGGATGCGCGACGTCACCGCGGCCGCCGCGGCCAGGGTCGGCACCGCCCCGAACCAGGTCGACTCCCGGAGCGGCCCCCACGCCAGGTGGTCGAAGGTCCAGGCATGGTCGAAGCCGAGAGCCTCGGCGCGCCGCCAGGTCTGGCGCTGCACGGTCCAGGCCTCCGCCGGGAGGATCAGTACTCCGATACGCATGACGTGGAAGCTTCGCACGGCCCGTCGCCGGAGCGCCCTCGTGCGACCGTCAGCAGGTGGGCGCCGTCTGGCTCGAGTCGAAGTCGTAGGCGCTGCTGTAGATCGATGTCGCTGCGCAGCCCGTGTCCTGATCGTCGGCGTACCACTGGCCAGCGACCTGCACCACGGTCCAGCGCAAACTTGTCGACGGGGTCCAGGGGAAGACCTCGGACACCAGGGCCGTGGCTCCCGTCTGCGAGATCAGCGTGAATGTCCAGGTGCCCGATCCACCCTGGCACCGGCACTGCCACGCCGCGCCGCCGCCCGTCCCGTTGAAGGGGTGCGCTTCGATCCGCGTGGCCAGCCGCAGTGTCATGGGACACGGCTGCGCGATGAGGCTCGCGGCGCACCCACTCTGCTGGCTCACGGTGCCGGGGCTGCCGGTCCCGGCCACCTCCTCCGCCGCGGTGACGGGGTCGGTCGCGCCGGGGCCGACCACCGCGATCGGCGTCGCCGTGGGGGTGGCGGGTGGAGCCGTGGCTGTGGCGGTAGCGGGTGGAGGTGTCGCCGTCGCGCTCGCGGCCGGTGTGCTGGGAGCGGCAGAAGGCGAGCTGGTGCTCGCCGATCCGCAGGCTGCGGCAAACCCGAGCAGCACCGCGCCGGCACTGCAGATCAGACGCCGGCATACCTGCCGCGACGCTGGACCGTCCGGTGGTGGCGTGAGATTGATGCGTGATGTGAGTCGCATGGCTCGATCGAGGACCTCCCCTCAACTGACACGGGATTGATGCAGGAGAGTACATGTCTGACGTGTCCGTCTGGGGTGCGTTCGGAGCGAAAGGGGGATGCGGGTGCGCGGGGGGCGGTCCGCGACCGCCGGCACCGCGTCATCTCCCCAGCGCGGCAGCGTACCCTCGCGGGCGTGAGCGCTCCCGCCATCTCCGCACACAACCTGGCGCGCTCCTTCGGCTCCACCCGTGCCCTGGTGGATGTCAGCTTCGAGGTGGCGGAGGGCACCGTGTGCGCGCTGCTCGGACGCAACGGAGCCGGCAAGACCACGACGGTGCGCATCCTGACGACCCTGCTCCCCGCCGACGCCGGGCGAGCCCAGGTCGCCGGCTTCGACGTCGCCGAGCAGGCGCCCGAGGTGAGGACCAGGATCGGGGTCACCGGTCAGACCGCGACCATGGACGAGCTCCTGACCGGAGCGGAGAACCTCGAGACCATCGGCCGCTTCTGCCACCTGGGGGCTGCCACCTCGCGCCGTCGCGCCCGGGAGCTGCTTGGCCAGTTCGACCTCACCGACGCTGCCAGGCAGCTGGTGAAGCATTACTCGGGTGGGATGCGGCGCCGCCTCGACCTCGCCGCCAGCCTCATCCACAACCCTGAGGTGCTCTTCCTCGACGAGCCCACCACGGGCCTGGACCCCATCAGTCGCGCCGAGATGTGGACGTCGATCCGCACCCTGGTCTCGGGCGGGACCACCGTCTTGCTGACCACCCAGTACCTCGACGAGGCCGATCGCCTCGCCGACACGATCGTGGTCGTCGATCGCGGTCTGGTGGTGGCCGAGGGGACGCCGGAGCAGCTCAAGGCCTCGATCGGGCGGCCCTTCGTCCGGGTCACCCTCCCCGAGGCCGATGCCCCCACCCTGGAGCGGGTCGGGCGGCTGCTGGGGGCCGGCGCCGAGGTGAGCGGACGGTCGGTGAGCGCGCCGGCACCCGGCGGGCTCGCCAGCCTCGACGAGGTCGTGATCCAGCTCCGCAAGCTGGGCGTGCCCATTCACGAGGTCGGCCTGGAGCATCCCAGCCTGGACGAGGTCTTCAGCACCGTCACCGACCACTCCGGCCATGGGCATGGGCCGGTGACCGTCGAGGAGGCCGAGGGATGAGCCAGGTGGCGGCGAAGGCGGAGCGCCGGCTCCAGGGGGGCGTGCTCGACGCCTACACCGCCACCCGGCGGTTCCTGATCCGGGGCAAGCGTCAGCCCGACGTCGTCTTGGGCAGCCTGCTCACCCCGATCATCTTCGTCGTCCTCTTCGGCTACGTCTTCGGCAGCTCGATCGTCGTGCCGGGCGGCAACTACCGCTCCTACCTCATGCCCGGCCTGTTCGCCATGTCGGTGCTGTTCAGCGCCGCCAACAACGCCGTCGCGGTGGCCGCCGACATGAGCGAGGGGGTCGTCGACCGCTTCCGGACCCTCCCCATCGCCCGCTCCGCGATCGTCATCGGCCGCTCCCTCTCCAGCCTGCTGCTCGGGATCCCGGTCCTGGTGGTGATGATCGTCTGCGGCATGGCGGTGGGCTGGCGCGCCGACGACGGTCTGGGCAACGCGGTGCTGGCCTTCCTGCTCTTCGAGCTCTTCGGCTTCGCCATCGGCTGGCTGGGCATCCTGGTGGGGCTGCTGGCGGGCTCGGCGCAGGCGGCCGACGTCATCATGAACATCCCCATCTTCCTGCTGGGCTTCATCTCCAGCGTCTTCGTCGACCCGTCCAAGATGCCGGTCTGGCTGCGGGTGATCGCCAACTGGAACCCGATGTCGGCCCTGGTGACGGCGGGCCGCCAGCTCTTCGGCAACACCATCGGGCCACCACCGTCCGGGGTGTGGTCGCTGGAGCATCCCATCGCCACCACCTTCGGGCTCGCGCTCCTGATCATCATCATCGTCGCGCCGATCTGCGTGCGCCTGTACAGCCACGGCACGCGCTGAGCCGCGCCCGATGGCAGCCCTCGAGCTTCGGGACCGCCCGGCTCCTCAGAACCCCGGGAAGACGGCGCGCAGGTCGTCGAGGGCGACGCCCGGTGCGTCGAGCTGGAGTGGCGGCGTGTGCGCGGGGTCGAGACGGCCGTGGACGAGCCGGAAGAGCGCCTCGGCGGGCAGCCGCAACGAACCGCCCGTGACCTGATCGGTCCAGGGGTCGAGGCGAACTCCGTCGGCGGCGAGGGTGAACCGGCGGTCCGGGTCGCTGGTCGACACCGCCAGGGTCAGCGCCCGCGGGGCCGGCCTGCCGACGCGCCCCACCATCTCGGGGAGGTGATCGATGAGCAGTTGCACCGCGTCGCCGGCGACGGTTGCCGCGGGGTCCAGGGTGACCGCGACATCCCAGGTGTGCACGGCATGCTCACCGAGGCGCAGCCGCATCAGGCCCACCACATCACGTTCCGCGCCGAAGAGGGAGACGTGGAACGCATGCAACGCGCTGGCGTCGAGGCTCTCGAGGCGGCGCACCAGCCGCTCGTTGGCGGCGACGCTCTCGCTGGCCTGGATCTCCGGCGCGCGGGCGTTCCACCGGTCCCAGATCGGCGGCATGGCCGCCGGCCCCGGCGGCGGGTCACCGGTGAGCCCGGCGTCCAGGACCAGGGCGAAGTACTCGGCCTGGCCACCCAGGTGGGAGAGCACCTGGGCCACCGTCCACTCGCTGTCGTAGGAGGGGCTGGCCAGCTGACCCGGAGCCAGTCCATCGATGAGGGCCGCGAGGCGGTCGTGCGAGCTCCGCACCGCGAGCATCCAGGGTCTGGGATCGGTCACGCGGGTTCCTCCCGTCAGGGGCTGGTGCCGCGCCTCACCGCCCGATCCGGCACCGGGGAGAGGCGAAGGGGGGTGCCCTCGGTGCCCGTCGCCGTGTCCGTGTCCCACCCTGCGCGGCCGGTCGCGTCGTCGGCCTCGAGCAGAGGAGCCACCCGGGTACGCAGGGGGACCTCCTTGATCAGGCAGACGAGCACCAGCGCGATCACGGCGAGCGGGACGCCGGCGAGGAAGACCGAGCCGAGCGACTGGGCAAAGGCCTGGACCACGCCGGCGTGGATCACGGCGGGGAGCTTGTCCAGGACCTGGGGGCTGGCGTTGCCGATGCCACCGGACAGGCCGCCGAGGTGGTAACCGGCGGGGAGGTCCCTGGCCAGCTTCGCGATCAGCACGTTGCTGAAGATGGCGCCGAAGATCGGCACCCCGATGGAGCCCCCCATGGAGCGGAAGAAGGTCGCGGTGGAGGTGGCGGTGCCCAGATCCTTCTGCGCGACCGAGTTCTGGACCACCACCACCAGGACCTGCATGACGCCGCCGAGGCCCAGCCCCAGCACCACCATGTAGGCGGCGGTGACGACCTGGGGGGTGGCCGCGTCCATGGTGGAGAGGAGGTAGAGGCCGACGACGGTGATCGCCGTGCCCAGGATCGGCCACATCTTGTAGCGCCCGGTGCGGCTGATCAGCTGGCCGCTCAGGACCGAGGTGATGAGCAGCCCCACCATCATCGGCACCAGCAAGAGTCCGGAGTTGGTGGCCCCGTCGCCCTTGACGATCTGCAGGTACTGGGGCAGGAAGACGATCGACCCGAAGAGGGCGAGGCCGATGATGAAGCCGGCCGCATTGGTCACGGCGAAGACCGAGTTGCGGAACAGCCGGAGGGGGAGGATGGGCTCCGCGGCCCTGCGCTCGACCAGGAGGAAGGCGCCCAGCAGCACCACCGCGGCGGTGCCGAGACCGAGGGTCTGAGCCGAGGCCCACGGGTACTCGGTCCCCCCCCAGGTGGTGAGCAGGACGATGCAGGTGACGGCGGCGCCGAGCAGCGACGCCCCCAGGTAATCGATGCGGTGCTCGCGACGCTGCCGGGGAAGGTGCAGGACGAGCCCCGTGGCCACCAGTGCGGCGGCACCGATGGGGACGTTGATGTAGAAGACCCAGCGCCAGGAGGCGTGGTCGACCAGGAAGCCGCCGAGCAGGGGCCCCGCCACCGTGGCTAGGCCGAAGACCGCGCCGAAGTAGCCCATGTAGCGGCCCCGCTCGCGCGGTGAGACGACGTCGCCGATGATCGCCTGGGAGCCGACCATCAGCCCCCCGGCGCCGATGCCCTGGAGGGCGCGGAATCCGATCAGCTCGGCCATGTTCTGGGAGAGCCCGCAGAGCATCGACCCCACCAGGAAGATGACGATCGCGCCCTGGAAGATGCGCTTGCGCCCGAAGAGGTCACCGATCTTGCCGTAGAGGGGGGTGGAGATCGTCGAGGTCAGGATGTAGGCGGTGACCACCCAGGAGAGCTGGGTGAGGCCGCCCAGGTCGCCGACGATGGTGGGCAGCGCGGTGGAGACGATGGTCTGGTCGAGTGCGGCGATCAGCATCGCCAGCATCAGGGCGCCGAAGATCACCACCAGGCGCCGCCGCTCAGCCGGTGAGCGGGCCGTCAGCGCCGGAGCGACGGCGAGGGTGCTCATGCAGCGTTCTCGTCCGCGGTCGCGAGCACGGCGTGGCGCGCGTACAACCGCGACGGCCACCAGGTCCAGCGGCCGACCAGCACCACCGCGGCGGGCACCAGGATGGTGCGCACGAAGAAGGTGTCCATGAGGATGCCGGCGGCGATGCCGAAGCCGACCTGCTGGATCTCCCCCGCCTGCGGGGTGCCGCCTGCCGCGACTCCGAGCACCGCGAAGGTGCCGCCCAGCACCAGGCCGGCGGTGGTGATGGTGGTCCCGGTGACCCCGATGGCCGTCTTGACCGCTTCGCGCAGCTGCAGGCCATGCGACTCCTCACGGATCCTGGTCATCACCAGCACGTTGTAATCGGAGCCCAGGGCCATGAGGAAGACGAACATCAGGAAGGGCATGATGAACTCCACCCCGCTCTGGCCGCCGAGGTGGACGAACACGAGTCCCACCAGACCGAGCGCAGCCAGGTAGGAGAGGACCACGCTGGGGACGAGGAAGAGGGAGGCGATGCCGCTGCGCAGCACGATGGCGAGGAGGATGGCGATGATGATCGCCACCGTCGGGATGATGTGGATGAGGTCGTTCTGCGAGATGTTCTCGACGTCGTAGGCAAAGGCGTCGAGGCTGAAGATCCCGCTGTCGCTGGCGCCGGCGCCGCGGGCCGCGGCGGTGGTGTCCGCCCGCAGAGCCGGGATGTTGGCGCTCGCCGCCGGGCTGCCCGCCGGTCCCACGGTGGGGACCACGGCGAAGACGACGGTCCGTGCGTCGGCGCTGATGTAGCTCGCCAGCGCGCCATACTCCTGCGCCACCGCGGGGGTGACCGCCGCCAGGGCGCTCGGGTTGACCGGCCAGCCCAGCTGCTGATGCAGGGAGGTGATCTGGGCCGCCGTCAGCGTCAACCCCGTCGGGCCGTTGGGATCCAGCGGACCGATCACGCTCCGGAAGCCCGGTGACGTCTGCAGGTCGGTCTGCGCGCGGGCCAGCTGGGTGGGATCGGCGAAGACCGAGCCGGGGAAGCGCATCACCACCTCGGTGGACGTGAGGGTTCCGGCAGAGGGGAAGTGCCGGGTCAGCACCGCCTGACCGACGGCGGAGTCACTGCCCGCCGGCCCCGAGACCTCGTCGCCGAAGCCGGCGGTGGTCGTTCCCAGCGAACCCATCGCGAGCGCGACGAAGATCGCGATCCCCGCCATGACGGTGAGCATCGGCCGGTGGACGAAGCGGCCGGCGACCCCACCCCAGAAGCCGACCTGCGGGCCCTCCCGGACCTTGAGGTTGCTTGGCCAGAAGACGGCTCTGCCGAGGATGGCCAGCAGCGCCGGGAGCAGGGTGAGCCCGGCGTGGAGCATGAGGCCGATGCCGATGGCGAGCGCCGGTCCGAGCCCCTGGTAGAAGCCGAACTGGGCGATCACCAGGCTGACCAGGGCGCCGATGACGATCAGGGCGGAGAAGGTGATGGATTCACCGACCGTCTCCACCGCCCGCACCACCGCATCGCGGGGAGCGAGGCCGCGTCGGATCTCCTCGCGGACGCGGAAGACGAGGAAGAGGCCGTAGTCGGTGCCGGCGCCGAGCACCAGCACGACGAGGATGAGCTCGGTGATGATCGACACCTGGACGCCGATGTGGGAGGCGGCGGCGATCACGGGACCGGCCAGCGCCAGCACCAGGCCGGCGGGGAGGAGGGTGACCAGCGGCGCCAGCAGGGCCCGGAAGGCAAAGAGCAGCAGGACGATGATGAAGAGCACCGAGAGCAGCTGGGTGGTGTTCTGGGAGTGCGCCGACGCGGTGTCGGAGTCGGTCGCGATCGCCAGCTGGCCGGTCAGGTTGAGCTGGAGCCCGCTGGGCGCTCCCACCCGGGCGAAGTCGGCGCGGATGGAGTCGACCAGGGCGGTCCCGGCACCACCTCCGTACTGGGGGACGTTGGCCTGGATCAGGGCCTCCATCGCCTCCCCGTCGCTCGACGTCCCCAGCGCGCGGGCGGTGACGACGTTGGGCAGCACCTTGATCCTGTCAAGGAGGGTCGCGACCGCGGCCTTGTCCGCGGCGGTCAGGGGGCTGCCGCTGCGCGAGGCCACCAGGGTGGCGGTCCCGAGGTTGGAGTTCTCGAAGGGATCGAGCAGCTGGGCCGCGTGCATGCTCGGCGAGTTGGTCGGGAGGAAGCCGCTCTCCGTGTCCTTGGCCACCGAGCCGAGCCCCGGCAGGGTCCGGACGCAGACGACGGTCACCACCACCCAGACGACCACGATCAGGTAGCGGAAGCGGACGTCGAACCTGCCGAGGCCGGAGTAGAGCCGCCTCACCGCGGGCACTCCGCGCCCACCGGCTGAGCGATCCTGGCGAGAAGGTCGACGAGGGTCCGGAGCTCCTCGTCGCTGAGCGGTTCGGTGACGGTGGCGAGGCCGCGCAGGTGCAGCCGCATCATCTCCTCGAACCGCTGGCGGGCCGCCTCGGAGAGCTGGACCCGGACGAGCCGCCGGTCCTCCTCCTCCCGAAGGCGCTCGACCAGCCCCATCCGCACCAGGCGATCCACCAGCTGGGTCGCCGAGCTGGGGGTGACCGACAGCGCCTCGGCGACCTGGTGCATGGAGAGCCCCGTCCCCTCCTGGTGGAGCAGCTTCAGCGCCTCCAGCTGGGAGGCGGTCACCTCCTCCATGGTCTCCTGTAGCGTGGTGCGATCGTCCGCCGGGATGGTCGCCCGGAACCGGTGCCGGAGCGCCGGTTGGAGGCTGGTCAGGCGTTCCAAAAGGTCCTCCCGCCGGGGGAGCGGGGTTGGCTCCTTCGCCAATTGTTAACTCCTAAGATAATCGGGCACATAAAGTATATGGGACACGAAGCTCCGCGTGTCAAGGCGCAAAGCCCTGACGGTCCGGTCACGCCCCGGCAGCGGCGACCGCCGGGGGGGATCGGGAGGGGGAGGGGCGCGCGTTCGACGCCGCCTGTGGCTGTGCTATCATGCCCCTGACCTAGCGCGGCTAGGTCTTATTTGTGTTGGGGCTTCAACGTGGCCACGGCTAAAGGCGGCTCTTCGATCATCACCCTGCAGTGTCCTGACTGCAAGGAGCGGAACTACACCACCGTCAAGAACAAGCGCAACGACCCGGATCGGATCGAGTTGCGCAAGTTCTGTCCGCGCTGCCGCACCCACACGCGGCATCGCGAGACCAAGTAGCCACTGCGCGGAGGAGCGGGCAGATGTGGGAAGCCGGCCCCGCGGGCCGCTATGCTGACGGGCCACAGGGGCGTAGCTCAGTTGGTAGAGCATCGGTCTCCAAAACCGAGGGTCGCGAGTTCGAATCTTGCCGCCCCTGCCACGTCGGGTCGGACCCGACCGGGTAGGCCCGGCGGAGCGTTGGAGGTCGAGAGAGCAGGTGGCCAGAGCGCCGGCCAGGTCGGGATTCACCCCGGGTGGGAGCGGAGGACGCACCACGCGCCGTTTCGCCTACTTCCGGGGCGTCTGGGACGAGCTTCGCAAGGTCATCTGGCCGACGCGGGACGAGCTCTGGCGGATGACCGGGGTGGTGGTGGTGACCGTCATCCTCTTCAGCGTCCTGATCGGTGGGGCGGACTTCGGGCTCGGCTATGCGGTCAAGCCGATCTACAACGGCGCCGCCAGCGCCAACAACGGCACCACCACGACCGTGGTTCCGACGGCCACTCCGAGCGCCAGCGCCTCGGCGAGTGCCAGCGCCTCGGCGAGTGCCAGCGCCTCGGCGAGCGCCAGCGCCTCGGCCAGCGCCACCGCTTCGGCATCGCCGAGCCCGTCCAGCTGAGCGAGAATCGTCACTGAGATGACCATGAGCGACACCGGCACCGCGATCCAGACCAGCGACGCCCGCTGGTACGTGATCCACGCCTACTCGGGCCACGAGGAGAAGGTGAAGAACAACCTTCTCAAGCGCGTGGAGTCGATGGACATGCACGACAAGATCTTCGAGGTCCTGGTTCCCACCGAGGAGGTGATGGAGATCAAGGACGGCCAGCGCCGGCGGGTGTCGAAGCGGATCTACCCCGGCTACATCCTGGTCAACATGATCATGTCCGACGAGTCCTGGTATGTCGTCCGCAACACCCCGGGGGTCACCTCCTTCGTCGGCTCGGGGAACAAGCCGGTGGCGCTCGCCGAGAGCGAGATCCGGGGGATCCAGCGGCAGGTCAAGGCCGAGGCTCCCACCAAGGTCTCCGTCGAGTACCAGGTCGACGAGAGCGTGCGGGTCATCGACGGGCCCTTCACCGACTTCCACGGCAAGGTCACCGAGATCAACGCCGAGAAGGGCAAGCTCAAGGTGCTGGTCAACATGTTCGGCCGGGAGACGCCGGTGGAGCTCGACCTGCTCCAGGTCGAGCGGCTTCGCTAGGGACGGAGAGCAGGATGGGCAAGAAGAAGGTCAAGACCGTCATTCGCCTCCAGATCCAGGCGGGCAAGGCGACCCCCGCGCCCCCGGTGGGGACGGCGCTCGGGCCCCACGGGCTGAACATCATGGAGTTCTGCCGCGCCTACAACGAGCGCACCGCCGCCCAGGCGGGGATGGTCATCCCCGCCGAGATCACCGTCTACGAGGACCGCACCTTCAACTTCGTGACCAAGACGCCGCCCGCCTATGACCTTCTCAAGAAGGCGGCCGGGGTCGAGAAGGGATCGGCCCGGCCCAACGTGGACAAGGTGGGGACCGTCACCGTCGCCCAGGTGCGCGAGATCGCCGAGCTCAAGCTCGTCGACCTCAACGCCTTTGATGTCGAGCAGGCGATGCACACCATCGAGGGGACGGCCCGCTCGATGGGCCTGACCGTCCAGCCATGAGCCGAGAGAGGGGACCCGCAGGGCCAAACCCCGCCGTTTGAGTGGGAGGGCGCCCCCGCCCGCCAGGACCACAGGAGAACCACGATGTCCCAGCAGCACGGCAAGAACTATCGAGCGGCCTTGGAGAAGGTCGAGAAGGGCCGCCTGTACGCGCCTCAGGAGGCCGTGGAGCTGGTCCGGGACACCGCCAGCGCGCGGTTCGACTCGACCGTCGAGGCCCACCTCCGGCTCGGCATCGACCCCCGCCACGCCGACCAGACCGTACGCACCACGGTGGTCCTTCCTCACGGCACCGGCAAGTCGCGGCGGATCGCCGTCTTCGCCACCGGGGAGAAGGCGCGCGAGGCGGCGGACGCCGGGGCCGATCTGGTGGGGGGCGAGGATCTGGTCAAGCAGGTCCAGGCCGGGGAGATCGACTTCGATGTGGCGCTGGCCACTCCGGACGTGATGGGCCTGGTGGGACGCATCGGAAGGATCCTCGGACCGCGGGGGCTGATGCCCAATCCCAAGGCGGGCACGGTGACCTTCGAGATCGCCAAGGCCATCCGCGAGGTGCAGGGAGGCCGCATCGAGGTGCGCAACGACCGCCTCGGCAACGTCCACGCCCCGATCGGCAAGGCCTCCTTCGAGGACGCCAAGCTCCGCGACAACTTCGCCGCCCTCATGGAGGCGGTGGTCCGGGCCAAGCCCCCGGCCGCCAAGGGCACGTTCGTGAAGACGGTCACCCTCTGCACCACCCACGGGCCGGGGGTGAAGGTCGACCCCGGCCAGGCCTCGAAGCTACAGGTGGCATAGCCCCCCGGTGGCCGACCAGCCGATCCGCCTGCTCATCGTCGACGACATCCAGTCGACGCGTGACAACCTCCGCAAGCTGCTCAGCTTCGAGGACGACATCCAGGTGGTGGGCACGGCCGGCGACGGCAAGGAGGGGGTGGAGGAGGCGCAGCGCCTCCGTCCGGACATCGTCCTCACCGACGTCAACATGCCGCTGATGGACGGCATTCAGCTGACCGAGCAGCTCACCCAGGACCTGCCGTCGAGCCCGGTCATCATCATGTCGGTGCAGGGGGAGCGGGACTACCTCCGCCGGGCGATGCAGGCCGGGGCCCGGGAGTTCCTGATCAAGCCGTTCAGCCACGACGAGCTGGTGGCCGCCATCCGCCGCGTGTACGCCCTGGAGCAGAAGAAAGGGACCTTCCTGACCAAGACCGCGGACGCCCCTCCGGCCATGGCCTCGGGTCGCACCGGCCCCGGCGAGGTCTTCGTCGTCTTCTCGGCCAAGGGCGGGGTCGGCAAGTCGATCATCGCCGCCAACCTGGCCGTTGCCCTCGCCCGGGAGACCGACGCCCGGGTCGCCCTGGTCGACCTCGACCTTCAGTTCGGCGACATCGGGGTGATGCTGAACCTCAACCACTCCCGGAGCATCACCGACGTCGTCGACGCCCAGGACCATCTGGACCCCGAGGTCCTCGACGACATCCTGGCGGTGGGACCCGCCGGCATCCGGGTGCTGCTCGCGCCCATCAAGCCGGAGCTGGCCGACCTGGTCACCCCGGACCACGTCCGGACCGTCTTCGCCGAGGTGCGCAAGGTCTGCGACTTCGTGGTCGTGGACGCCTCGAGCCATCTGGGGGAGGCGCTCCTTCAGGTCATGGAGATCGCGAGCCGGATCCTGGTGGTCACCGGCCTCACCATCCCGAGCGTCAAGAACGCGCGCCTGACCCTCGGCGTGCTGGAGTCGCTGAACATCGATCCGGAGCGGGTGCTGCTGGTGGTGAACCGCATCGACAGCTACTCCGACTTCAACAAGGAGGCCACCGAGCAGTACCTCCGGGTGCCGGTGGCGGTGCAGATCCCGCACGATCCGCGGGCGGTGGCCGATGCCTGGAACCAGGGCAAGCCCTTCGTGGAGACGCAGCCGGAGGCGGAGATCAGCCGGGCGATTCGCGAGCTGGTCTTCCGCCTGGTGCCGCAGGAGCAGGCGGCCCTGGCGGGTGGCGACAAGAAGCGCCGGCGCGGGCTCTTCGGCCGCTGACCGGTCAGCTCTGGGGGATCACCGCGTCAGCAGGCGGCGACGCTTGCGGCTGGTGGCAGCGGGCACCGACGGCTCGGGCTCGGCGGGGTTCCCCGGGGCCGACCCGGGAGCGAGGAGGTCGGCCAGCCCGACCACCCGCAGAGCCGCCGGGCTCTGGGGTTGGGCGAGGACGAACGGCACCCCCCGTCCGATCGAGGTGGCGACCACCGCCGGGTCGTACGGGATCTCCGCGGCCGCCGCCGTCTTCAGCAGGTCCTCGGCGTAGGAGCGGGACAGCTCCCCGGCGCCCTCGCGGTGGTTGATCACCAGCACGAAGTGCTCGGCGTCCACCTTCAGCACTCCCAGCACGGTCTGGAGCAGCCGGGCGTTCTTCATCCCCGTGGCGCTCAGGTCGGTGACCAGCAGCACCTTGTCGGCCATCTCCACGAGATCCAGGCTGATCTCGCTGAGGTGGGTCGCGGTGTCGACCACGATGAAGTCGAAGTTGTGGCGCAGCAGGTCGATCAGCGCCCGCAGGTGCTGGGTGGTGACGTAGTCGGCGAGCTCGGGGCTGGAGGGCGCGGCCAGGACGCGGACGCCGCCGGGTCCATCGACCATCACCTCCTCGATCACGTCCCGGTCGGCCACCGCATTGTTGGCGGCCAGGTCGGAGATGGTGCGCTCGGGGCTGACGTCGAGGAGGACCCCGATGTCGCCGAACTGGAGCGAGCAGTCCAGCAGCGCCACCCGGCGGGAGCGGGCCAGCGCGACGGCGCAGTTGGCTGCGATGACCGACTTCCCGACCCCCCCCTTGGCCCCCACCACGGTGAAGAGCCTGCCGGTGCGCGGGGGCGTGGCCTCGGTCGGCGTCGCCGAGGGTGGAGCGGACTTGCGCAGCTCGAAGGCGTGGACGCGCCGGATCGCGGCCACCAGGTCGTCGCCGCTGAAGGGCTTCTGGAGGAACTCGCGCGCTCCCGCCAGCATGGCGCGGCGGAAGGCCTCGTTCTCGGCCTCCAGGGAGAGCAGGATCACCCCCGCCCGGGGCAGGTACTGGACCAGCATCTCGGTGGTCTGGATGCCGTCCATGCCGGGCAGGCCCGCGTCCACCACGGCCACGTCCGGCCGGGTGCGCAGCGCCTCCTGGAGCGCGTCGTCGCCGTCCTGAGCGACGGCGCAGACCACGAGGTCACCCTCCTCTCCCAGGCGCCGGGTTACGTTCTCCAGCACGCGCGCCGACTCGTCGGCGACCAGGACACGGATCACAGCTCGTCCAACCTCAGCTGCGCCCGAGTGAGAAGCGTCGCCGGGTGGTGCGGGCTCGCGGTCCCTCCGTCTCCTTGGTCTCGGGCCGCCCTGTCTCGACCCCGGCGATCTGGTCGACCAGCACCCGGAACTGCTTGCTGAACTCCGCCTTCGGCTCCTCGGTGACGATCGCCCGCCCGCTGTCGATGAAGTCGTCCACCCTGGGCTCGAAGGGGAGCACCGTCAGCACCCGGAAGCGGAGGCTATCCTCGACCTCGCCGCGCTGGAAGCTGACCTTGGCCCGGGTCTGGTTCAGGACCACGCAGATCTTGTCCTTCTCGACTCCCAGGGACTGGAGCAGCTTGAGGGTGACCTTCGTGTCCTTGATGGCGGCGAAGTTGAAGCTGGTGACGACGACCATCTGGTCGGCCAGCTCGATCGCCTCCAGGTTGCGCTCCTCGAGGTGGGACGGGGTGTCGACGACGATGTGGTCGTAGCTCTTGGCCAGCTCGCGCAGGATGGCCCGCAGGTTCGCGGTGTTGACCAGGTCGGCGAACTCCGGGCTGGCCGGCGCGAGCAGGGCGCGCACCCCCTCCGGGCCGGTCGCCATCACCTCCTCGATGAAGTCGCTGTCCACCTGCTCGCCCTGCTGGGCCAGGACATCGATGGCGGTGGGGTGGCTCTCGACGTGAAGCATCACGGCCACGTCGCCGAACTGCAGGTCGAGGTCGACGAGCGCCACCCGCTCTCCCTGGGCCGAGAGCGCCACCGCGAGGTTGGTGGCGATCAGAGACTTGCCAACCCCGCCCTTGCCGGAGAAGACGACCACCAGCTCGGCGTGGCCCCGGGTCCGGCGCCGTGCCGGCCGCGGACGCACCGGCTGGATCGGCTCGGGCTCCGCTTCGGCGGCGGCGGTCGGCGCCACCGCCCCGACCGGGGGCACACCCGGCCACTCCCTCCCCGAGGCGGGGGCGGCGGGAGGGGCGGGCTCGAAGGCGGCGGTGTCCAGCTGGAAGACCGGCACCGAGGCCGGCGCGGCGGGCTCCTGCGCGGGCTGCTCCTCCCAGCCGGTGAGCCGGGTCCCGGGCGCTTGCGGGGCCGGTTCCCCGACCGGCGGCGCCCAGGTGGGGACCGCTGCCGGCGTGGTCGTGCCGAACGGCTCGCCGAGCGGTTCCCGCAGCGCGACCGCGGGGGCGTCCATGCCGGGCCACGTGGGCGCCGGGAGCTCCTCGACGGGGGGCGCCGGCGGTTGCGCGGCCGCCCCCCGGATGGCCGTGACCAGGGCCTGGGGGGAGGCGTCCGCTCCCACCGCGGTGGCACCGGCGTCCTCCAGGCGGGCGATGAACGGGGTGTCGGCGGGATCGACCACCACCATCACCCGGAGCCGGGCCGATCGCGAGGCGAGGTCAGCTGCCAGACCGACCGTGTCGAGGCCCCCGAAGCCCGTGTAGAGGAGGACCAGGTCGGGGCGGAGCGCCTCGAGGTCGTCGTCCAGGTCCTGGGGATGGCGGATGAAGCCGACCAGGCTCACCTGATCGGCGTAGCCGGCGAGCTTGTCCAGCTCGGCCACCGCCTGAGGCGCGTCGCTGGCGATGACCACCCGCACGGCGCCGCCCGAGGGACCGTACTGCATTGGCGGCATGGTACGTCGAAAGCACCGAATCCGGATGTCCGCGGCTCGCCCGCCGCGGGAAAAAGAAAAAGAGGAGCCGCGACGCGGCTCCCCTTTTCGGCGAGGCCCCGGTGATTACGTGCCCAGGGCGCTGCTGATGTTCGAGAAGACGTTGTTGACCTGGTGACCAACCACGGTCAGGATGACGATGACGACGATGGCGATGAGGACGAGGATCAGGGCGTACTCAACCATTCCCTGGCCCTTCTCCTCCTCGGACTCGGTCTTGCGAACCATCAGCCCGCGAAGGCGCCGGTAGAGATCACTCAACATGTCGGCTCTTTCACCTCCTTGATTGCCTAAAGTAGCCGCCGGGGTAGCGGCTCTTGCGAACTATGCTCTGATCGCTTCTTCTCGGAATGCGGGAAGTGCGAAGGGACGGTAACAACCGGTCGCACACGTGTGAGGAGCCTGTCCGCGGCTCCGGTCCCCTTGCCGGGGAGCGCCGCGCCCCCTTGAACGGCTCGGTGAACGCGCCGGATGGGGCCGGCGGCCGGTGCTAAGGTCACCGTCATGGCCTCGTGGAGCCGGTCGAGATCGCCCGCCGCCATCTCCGAGGTCGGGCCCCAGCGCGACACCGCCTCCGTGGCCGAGCTCGCCGGTGACGAGCCCTGCACCCAGCCGGGGTGCGGGAGCTCCACCGGCCTGGCCTGCACCTACGTGGACCGCCGCGGCCATGGCTGCCGGACCGCCTGGTGCCCGGAGCATCGGCTCGTCATCGACGGGCGGGTGTACTGCCGCCGCCACGCCGGCGTCGTCAGCGCTCTCCCCGCCGGCTACGTCGGCCTCACCGCCCCGATGCCGGACCTCGAGACCCGGGCACCGTCACTGGTCAGCTGGGTGGCCCGGGAGGTGGATGCGGACGTCCGCGCACTCCTCCTCGCCGAGCCCTGGGACGGCCGGGCCCAGGTCGTCACCGACCCGGTCTACCTCGTCTTCATCGGCACCGACCGGCGCCGGGCCTGGGAGCGGGCCTGGAAGCTGGTGGTTCAGTCGGGACGGAGCCTCCGCGTCTCCCTCCTGGTCGAGGAGGGGGCGGACGCCGAGGTCGCCGTCAAGGTGGACGCCGCCATCGTCGAGCGGCTGGCCCCGCCCTGGATCGTCCAGCGGCTCCACGGCGCGCTGCCACCTCCGGAGGTGGACGCCGAGCGCCGCAAGAACTTCAATCGCCGCCTTCTCGGCATCATGCGGAAGGGAATGGAGCGGGAGGGCTATCGGATCCCGGCCGCCGCCGAGGTCCATCCTCCCGAGGTGGCGGTGCCATAGCGGCGCTGATGGTCAGAAAAGCACCGCCGTCCATTATCCTGATGGCCACAGGTGCCGCTGCCGGTGCCAAGCGTCCAGAATCATCCCCACACAGAAGTGACGCCCACCATGCCCCCCACCACCGGTGCCCCGGCTGGAGCCGGAGCCCCACCCATGATCCAGCGGCGCATCCTCGTCGTCGATGACGATCCCCGGCTCCTCCACATCGTCGAGATGTACCTGGGGATCGAGGGCTACGAAGTCCGGACCGCCTCCAATGGCGAGGAGGGCCTGCGCGAGGTGGATGCGCTGCGTCCCGACCTGATCATCCTCGACATCATGATGCCCGGGATGGACGGGCTCGAGGCGTGCCGGCGCATCCGTGGCAACCCGGAGACGGCGGAAATCCCCGTCCTGATGTTCAGCGCCCTCTCCGGCGACGACGACGTCGAGCGCGCCCGGCTCGCCGGCGCCAACCACCTGATCACCAAGCCGTTCAATCTGGTCGGGCTGGGGTCGGTGGTGCGCTCGTTCTTCGTCTCCGACCGGACCGTGCCCGCCTGAGGCGGGTCACCCGGCCGGCCGGGCCGGACCGGCGGCGCGCGGCGTCGCGGGATCAGCTGTCCAGGCGCTTCTCGAGGTTGCCGGGGATGACCGGGGAGAGGAGCCGCTGGAGGCCGGGCTCGAGGTCGACCACGAACTGGGTCAGGACGCCATTGTCGACGGCGACGGCCACCGTGGTCTGGTTTGCCGGGGTTCCGCTGGAGGTTGCGGGAGGCGGCGCGCCGGCAACCGCCTGAGCCACCAGGAACAGCACCCCGAGCTCGAGCACGCCGACCAGGAGGCCGGCCACGACCCCGGTGGCGCGGTCGAACATGACGACGATCAGCCGCCGGAGCACGTCGGCGTAGAGACTGGCGAGGATCTCGACCATCACCACCACGATGGCGAAGACCGCAACGAATCCCCACGCGTTGGCGATCAGGCCGCCGGAGCCGAGCGTCGAGGCCAGCGGGTTGCCCACGAACCAGGCGGCGATGGTGCCGGCGTAGACGGCGGCGACGGCGACGACGCGCCGGACCAGCCCGTAGTGCCAACCCAGATAGCAGTTGACGCCCACCACGAGGAGGAGGAAGAAGTCGGCAGTGGCCTCGTTGAGCCCGTACCCTGGCACGGCAGGCGGGAAAGTAGCACGGCCACTCGTCCTCCGACCGGCTGCCAACGATTCTGTGACGGTGCTGTGGCTGGGCGGCCATGGCTCCCGGTGGTGGCGTCGAGGTGGCTGTGGACGGGGCCATCCCCTGTTACCATCGCGGCCAGGTCGCTCGAAGGTCATCCTCGAGGAGTCCGGTCAGGAGATGGAAAGGAGCTTCTTAGCCCGTCTCAGCGGCGTCGACGTCTCCGGGCGCAAGACCTACGACCTGGTCGACGAACCCACCGGCGACGACTATCGGGCCATGCTCCTCTGTGCCCGTTCCCAGTGCAACACGGCGGTGCTGACCATCGACACCGGCCGCGACCTCGACCCCGCCGGTCAGAAGATCGTGGACCGCCTCTCCGGCGAGCTGCGCTCGGAGAGCCGGAGCGGGGGGATCCGGCTCCTCCGCTACGAGCTCACGCCGGTGTGCATCGACGTGCTCGGAGAGGCGTCGGGGCTCTTCGCCTGGCGTCAGCCGGGCCTGCCGGAGAACCTCTGCCTGCTCCGCCAGGACGGCAGCCCCTGGATCGTCTCGATCGCCGCGGAGAGGATCGGCTACGTTGAGTTCACCCCCTTCGAGAAGCTCCTCCTGGGTCGGGCGGCCCCCGGACTGGCCGCGGTCCTGGCCCACCAGGGGGCGAGGGACGCCGTCCTGGCCGCCTTCGAGCGACGCCTGGAGGACGCCGCCGAGGCCCTGGAAGCCGATCTGCTCGCTTACTGCCGCTCGGTCATGGAGGAGGGCCGTGAGGGGGTCGTCGCCGCCGTCAACGCCTGGCTGCAATCCGGCGAGCTGTTCCGGATCGCGGCGGCGGTGCACGTCGTCGCCCGGATGGGGCTGACCGAGCTCGAGGTCGAGCTCACCCGCCTCGCCGACGCGCTCCGCCGCGACCAGCTCCCCGGCCCCGCCGCGTACCGTTCGAGCCCCGTGCTCCGCGAACGCTGGCGGATCCGTTTCGACCGGCGGCTCCAGGAGGCGATCGCGGTGCTGGAGGCCATCCGTTCCGGGTGACCAGGGGCGCCGTTCGGGACGGATCCGGGCAGGCCGGCGGTTGGCTCAGTGAGAGCTCGAGAACTCGGCGATGACCTGCAGGGCGGCCGGGCCGAGCAGGACCACGAAGAGGGTGGGGAAGATGCAGCAGGCCATCGGGAAGAGCATCTTCAGCGGGGCCTTCTGACCCGCCTCCTCGGCACGCTGGCGGCGCCGGCGCCGGATCTCCTCGGACTGGATGCGCAGCACGTTGGCGATGCCGACACCGAGCTGCTCCGACTGGATCACGGCCTGGATGAAGCTGTTCAGCTCGTCCACCTTGTTGCGCCGCGCCATGTCGTCGAGGGCTTCGAGTCGAGGCCGCCCCAGGCGGATCTCGTTGAGCACCTGGTTGAACTCGGAGGCCAGGGCGTTGCGGTACTTGTCGCAGACCCGGCCCAGCGCGCTGTCGAAGCCGAGGCCGGCCTCGACGCTGATGGTGAGGAGGTCGAGCGCCGAGGGCAGCGCCAGCAGGATCTCCTTCTGACGGCTCCTGATCCGGCGGGAGAGCAGCGCGTCGGGCAGCAGGTAGCCGACCACCAGACCGGCCGCCGGGCCGAGCAGCAGCTGGGGCATGGTCATGCCGAGCAGGGCGGCCAGGGCGAGGCCGGCGAAGGCGACCAGGATCACCGCGATGAGACGCAGGACCAGGAAGCCGCCCACCGTGAGTCCCCACGGCCTGCCCGCCAGGTTGAGCTTCTCCTGCAGGGCCTGGGTGCGCTGCTGGCTGTTGCGCGCGGTCAGGCGGCGGCCCCAGCGGTCGAGGGTCGGGCGGAGCACCCGCTCGAAGAACGGCAGGGTCATCTCCACCTCGGCCAGGCTCTGGACGGCGCGGCCGGACTCGGTGAACTGAGCGAGCCGGGCCTCCAGGAGGTCCGACTGCGGCGACCGCGCGGTGCGCGCCCAGAGCACGACCAGGACGATCGAGCAGGCCGCCAGGGCGCCGGCGAGCGCGGCGATGCCGGTCATACCTCGATCCTGACGATCTTCTGGATGATCGCGGTTCCCACCATGATGCTGAAGGCGCCCAGGCCCAGCATCACCCAGCCCAGGGTCTTCTGGACCATCGGGGCGAAGTACGCCGGTTGCACGAAGAAGAGGAAGAGGGCCAGGCCGATCGGCAGCAGGGTGATGATCATTCCCGACATCCGCGCCTGTGCGGTGATGGTGCGGATCTCACCGTGGATGCGCACCCGCTCGCGAATCGTGTAGGCGATGGTGTCGAGGATCTCGGCGAGGTTGCCCCCGACCACGCGCTGGATCTGCACCGCGGTGACCAGCAGGTCGAAGTCCTCCGACTTGTTGCGCTGCACCATGTGCTGGAGGGCGTCGTCGACCGGGATGCCGAGGGCGATCTCGCGGGTGGCGCGACCGAACTCCTCGGAGATGGGCGGCGACGCGTTCTTCGCCACCGTGCTCATGGCCTGGGCGAAGGAGAGGCCGGCCTTGAGCGCGTTGCTGAGCAGGATGATGGTGTCCCCCAGCTGTGCCTCGAAGGCCCGGGTGCGCCGGGACTGCCGGATGCGGAGGAAGATGCCGCTCGCGATCCAGATGACGATCGGGCAGGGGATGAAGGCGAAGACCGTGCCGAAGCGCAACCAGAAGATCGCTCCCACCGCCACTCCCACCCCGAAGACGATCAGCATCCATTCCGAGGCCTTGAGCCGCAGTCCGGCCTTCTGGATGTCCTCGGCGAGCTTGCCCGCATAGGAGCCGCGCGTCACCAGCGGGTTGATGGCGTCGGTGAAGCTGTCGAGCAGGTCGCGCAGGAGGTTCCCGGTCCTGACCCGCTCGGGCTGCACCGGGCGCTGCCCGCCCATGTAGGCGCTGAGCCGCCGGGCGACCTCGTCCGCCTCGGTGTGGCCTCTGGCGGCGATCAGGGCGACCCAGCAGAGCAGGGTGCAGGCGACCAGGACCGCGGCGAGCAGTGGCAGGAAGTCGGTCATGGCCGGTTGCGTGAAGCCTCTGGCGCTCCCCGGCTCATCAGGGCGTGAGCGCCGTCGCCAGCTGCGACGGGGTCACCGGCTCGGCGTCACTCGACGGCAGCGTGATGGTCACGGGGGCGAAGGTGACGGTGTGCGGGGTGACCTGGTCGTTCACGGTGAAGGTGCCGTAGGCGCTGAGGGGGCGCAGCACGTACTTGAGGATGAGTGGCGCATTCCCCGCAACCGCCGTGGTCGATCCCGCCGGGGCGGTCGCTTGGGCGAAGTCCCCGGACAGCAGCGCGGTCATCTCCTCGGCCTCGTAGCGGGGCATCTCGACCACGAAGTAGGAGGGTGCGGTGAGGGTTGGCGCGGCCGAGGCTGACGGCGACGCTGCCGGAGCGTTCGACGTGCTCGCAGCGTAACCGACGGCCAGCACGGGGACGTCCTGGAAGGCGTAGACCACGGCGTGAGAGGTGGTCGTCGCACCGCCCAGGTCGGCGATGATGTCGATCTGGTCACCGGCCTGGATGTAGTAGCCCACCGTCATCTGGTCGACGGTGGCTCCGCCGGAGCCGCCGCTGGCCGGGATGGCCAGGGCCACGTATCCCTCCGCGATGGTGAAGGAGCTGGCGGGGTTGCTGGCCGTGCCGCTCGCGGCGCTCGTGGTGTTCAGCAGCTGCTGGGTGATCGGGGTGCCGGCGCTGACCGCCACCGGGACGGTCTGGCCGACCGCCTGGCTCTCGACGGAGAAGTAGCTGGCCGGAAGATCCTCTTTGAGGTACTGGTGGACGGTGAGATTGGTCGGCGTCAGCTGGGTGCCGGCGCTCAGGTCGGTGGCCGCCACCACCACCGGGTATGTGGTGGCCGCGGCGCCCGATTTGGACGACGAGTTGGAGACGGCGAGGTAGACGACGACGCCGGCGAGCAGGGCAAAGATGATGCCGCCAACCAGAAGGATCCGATTCTGAGGCTTGTTGGAGGGGATCGCCACTTGCTTTCCTCTGCTGGAGCCGCGCCGCCGTCAGCCCGGGTCGGGTGCGGTGCGGGACACGGTTGGTTCGACGGGAGCTTGTCGCCCGAGTGTGACCGAGACCGGCCACCTGGGTGTCGCTGTCCGGTAACAGATGGGTGCGCCTTCTCCACCGCCACGTTGCCGTTTCATGAGTCGATCCGGCCGGTGGTCTGGGCGCGCATCAGCATCTCCAGAACGTCGTCGCGGTAGGGGGCGATGGTCGCGATCTTGCGGTAGATCCGGAGCGCGCCGCGGGTGTCGCCGCGCAGCCGGGTGAGACGGGCGATCCGCTCCAGGTAGGACACCGCCAGATCGATGTCCTGGTCGTCGATGCAGATGTCGGCGAGGCGCGCCAGCGGCGGCTCGTAGACGGGGTCGGCGCGCGACGCCGCCAGGTAGCAATTGAGCGCCGCGTTGCGCTTGCCCAGCGTCCGGCAGCGATCCCCGGCGTCGAGGGCCAGCTCGGCGACCGCCTGGCCGCCCAGCTCCTGGGCGGCCTGCTGGAGCACCGCGGCGACATCGTCGCACCGCTTCTTGCGCAGCCGCTCGTCGACGGCGGCCCGCAGCGCGACCAGGTCGCTTTCGGGTATCTCCCCGGGCAGGGATGAGGGCGTGGCCGGCGCGGCGTCGGCAGGGGCGGCGAGGTGCAGCTCCACCGCTTCCGGCTCTCGCACCGACCATCCGGGCGGGATCTCGGGAATGGGGACGCTGAGGCTGCCGGGTCCGGGAAACCACTCCTCAGCCGCGTCGTGCCAGCCCTCGTCCAGGTTGTGGGCGGGGTGTCCGCCAGCCGGTTCGAAGTCCGAGGGCGCCGGGCCGGACGTCCCCTCCGAACCGGCGGAGGCCGCGGCCTGTCCCAGCGTGGCCTTGGGATCCGGCCACGAGGATGACCAGCGGCCCAGATCCTCGAAGGCGCTGCGGGCCCCGGGATCGGCGGAGCGCGCGGCCGGCCAGGAGCCGAGGTCCTCGAAGCGGGCTCCGCCCGGAGACGGCGGCGTGGTGGCCCCCGAAGCTGGCTGCCCGGGGCGGAGGAGGCCGTCGCTCGGTGACTCGCGCCGCAGCGTGGGGGTTACGGGCTTCGGCCAGGTCGAGGGGTCGGAGAAGGAGGCGCGCCGCCGGGGCGGGGGGTAGCCGGCCGTCAGCCCGTCGGTGTCGCCCGCGTCGAATGGGTCGCGCACCACCGGCCCGCCCGCGGCCGGACCGCCCTCCTCCGGAGGGGTGCGGTTGGTGAGCAGGTCGTCGGGGTCGCCGATGTGGAAGCTGAACTGCGGCGGCGTCGAGGTGGGTGCCTGCTCAGCCTCCCTCGTCTCCTCCTCCCCGGGCTCGGCGACATACGGAGCCTCCTCGGCGAGATACAGCGGCTCCGGCGCGAGATGCGGCGTCTCCGCTCCGGCGAGAGGGGACGGCTCCGCCGCCAGATCCAGATAGGGTGTCTGCGCCTGGTTGGGACCGCGTGTCTCCGCTCCCGGATACGGCGTCCCCGCCGCGGCGAGATGTGACGGGGGCGGGTAGCCGTGGGAGCCACCGTTCGACCCGGGGATCATGACCTCCGCTTCGGGCAGCTCGGGCCCGCCCATGGTGGCGACCTCGTCGGCTCCGATCAGCATCTCCAGGCCCTCGGGGGCCGGCGCCTGGCCCGCGGGCGCGGCCGCGACGGTGTCCCCGATTGCGTCGAGCGAGAGGAGGTACTCGTAGACATGGCGGCGCAGCCGCTTGCTCAGTGCCGGGGCGACGTCGACCGCGCCGGAGTCGGCGGCCAGCTGGGTGGCGGCATCGACGATCGAGAGCAGGCTGACCTCGTCGAGCCGGCCCAGCCGGGTGGCCTCGGAGAGCCTCCTCTCGAGCAGGTCGGCGAGCCCGGGGACGTGGGGAGCCACCGTGGCGGCGCCGTCTTGCCAGCCCCGCCGGATCATCCCGAGGGTGTCGTAGCTCATGTCGGCTCCGGCGCGGCCCCGGCGTCATCGCCGGCTACGTCCTCGCCCAGGATCTGCCGGACCTTGCGGATCCCGTAGTAGCCGATGACCCCGACCAGGAGCACGATCAGCCCCCAGAAGCCGAGGGTCTGGAGGTAGCCGGCGACGGTGCCGCCGCCGGGGATGATGTAGAAGACGCGGTCGGCATCGGAGGTCGCCGGGCGCTTCAGGGTCCAGGAATCGGGCAGGGCGTTGTAGTCGCCCTTGGTCCGCACCAGGACGTCGCCGCTCTGGTCGTGGCTGAGCCAGACGATGCGGTGGACGATGGTCAGCTTGGTGTCGTTGGGATCGGGGAACACCAGGATGTTGCCGACCTGGAGCTGGCTCGCGGGGAGCCGCTCGGTGGCCACCAGCGAACCGATCGGGATGGTCGGCTGCATGCTCCCCGTGACCACCTCCTCGAGGTGGTGGCCGGTGACCACCAGCCCGACCACGATGCAGCAGAAGATGCCGACCAGGCTGAGGGCGGCGGCGATCAGCAGATTGGACACATGGCCGGCGGCCGCCCGCCAGACCGGCCGCTGCTCCTCCGTGGCCGGTTTGGGCACGGCGACGGGCACCGCGACGGGAAGGGCGATCGGCGCGCTCTCCGCCCTGGCCGGCGCCGGCGCGGTCTCGGTCACCGCCGGCCCCGGAGCAGGACGTGCCGGTGCCATGGCGAGCAACCACGCTGGCAGGGAGGTGAGCGTGGCGGGCGCCACCGGTGTCGCCGGCACCGCGACGCGCAGCATCCGCGAGATGCGGGCGGCGTCGAGGGGTGAGGCGCGCCGGCAGGCCACCGGGAGACGGCGCGTCCGCGCCGGGAGCGACACGCTGGGGACGGTGGACGCCACCTCGAGCCGTGCCAGGAAGGCGCGTCGCCGGGGGGCGACGGCGGGCACCGGGAGGGCGGTCGCGAATGGCGCCGGGGCGGGCGGCGGCGGAGCCGGGATCGATACGGCGACGGGCCCCCGCGGCGGCGGCTCGGCCGGGTCGGGCAGGCGGAGGATGTCTGCCTGGGGGGCTCTGCGGCGCTCGCGCCGGGGAGCTCGTGGGCGGGGTTCGGCGCGCGCCCGGTCGAGGCCGCCGGCGGCGGACTCGAGCTCCGCGACGGCGTCCCTGACGAGGTCGTGCAGCTCCCCGGGGAGCGTCGCCCTCACGTTGCCCACTGCCAATTCCCCTGCTGCACCCGCGCCGCGCCGGCGGCGGTTCGAGCCGGCTGGGTCAATTGTCGGTCTCGCCATGCGGCGGCTCGTGCAACGGGGCGCAACGAATCTGTTGCGGGTCCCGGCGCGGCCGGGGATGGGACGGCCGCCGGTCCGGGTGCACCGGTGCCGGCGGCCGTGGCCCTGAGGGCGAGGAGGGGACGGCGGGTGGGCCGCCGCCCCTCACGAGCGTCGGTGGCGGATCAGACCCCGTTCTGGCCCCAGGTGAAGGTCGCGGTGCACATCGAGTCCTCGTCGGTGTTCGCGGTGCCGGGGAGCGCGAGGCTGAAGGAGAAGGTGTCGGTGGCCCCCGAGTTCCACACCAGGTTGCCAGCGCTGTCCGTGATGTTCTCGTTCGGCATCGCCGCCAGCGACCCGAGCCAGACGTTGTGGCCGGTCGAGTCCGTGACGGTGAGCTGGAGGTGACTGCAGAGGGTGTCGTCGGCCGCCGTCCAGTTGCCGTCGTCGCCGCTCACCACCGCCGACTGGAGCGAGAGCTGGAAGGTGGAGGCCTCGGTGCCGATGTTGGTGATGGCGACGGTGCCCACCTGGGTGGGCCCGTAGCCGGGCTTGATGCCCGAGGCGTCGAAGACGACGCCGCAGGCGCCGGGCGACGTGAGGTCGGTGCAGGTCACCGGGTTGATGGCGCCGGTGACGGCGGCGGCGTTCTGCATGTGGACGCCGAGGGTGGAGGCGGTGCTCCCGTTGTTCTGGGTCACCGCCTGCCAGGCGGCCAACCCGCCCCATCCGATCAGGGCGGTGCCGGCCAGCACCAGGACGAAGACCATCCCGGCCCGCAGCTTTCTGCGGTCGGAACGCTGCTGGTCGATGGACATGGGAAACCTCCAAGAAGCTGCTGGTGGGCTGGCCCCCTCCCGGGGGTGGGCGGGGGAGGGGATGCGGCGCTCTGCGGTGGGCGGCGCCGCACTCGCCCTGACTGCGGTGCGGGGGAGAGAAGGGGCCGGGAAGAGGCGCTCTGCCCGGCCCCCCTCAGATCATGGCTGGGGTTACGCGCTCGCTTGGTCGAAGAGGATCGTGAAGCTGCAGCTGGTGTTCAGGACGCTGGTGTCGTCGCTGTAGCCGGTTGTGGGGTTGATTGTGAAGGTGAAGGTGTTGGCGTCGGTCTGCGCCCACGTGGCGCTGCCGGAGGCGTTGTTCAGCGCGATGGCGGGGGTCATCTGCGCGTTCAGAGCCTCACCGGCGCTGCTGGTGCCGTAGTAGTAGCCGTTCGTGTCGTTGACTGAGAGGGTCAGGTCGCTGCAGAGGGCGCCGCCGCTCGGGGCCGCGGGCATCGACATCGAGAAGGTGCTGCTCAGCGAGCCGGTGTTGGTGATGGTCACCTTTCCGAACGTGCCGGTGAAGTCCGAGGTGAGCTGTTCCGGAGTACCGACGGGGCCGCCAACGATGACGGAGCACGCGCCTGGGGTGGCGGACGAGAGGGTCGAATCGCAGACGAGGGTGGACCCTGTCACCTGGTTGGTGTGGGAGAGGGTGCCCACGGCGAAGGCGTTGCCCGCGTTCTGGGTGTAGGCCTGCCATGCGGCCAACCCGCCCCAGCCGACCAGTGCCGTGCCTGCCACGGCCGCCCCCAGGACCAGGGCCAGCCGGCCGGATCGCTTGCTCTTGCGCTCTTCCATGATCTTCAGTTCCTTATCTATGCCTTCTGATCGTTCTGTGCATCTAGGTCAAATGCACTAGTCGCTACTAGTGAGCCTAGGGGGGTCGATCTCACGAAGCCCCGCCCGATCCAGCCACAGCCGGGTAACGGTGTTCGGTCGAAGTGGTGAACCGATCGCTGCGTTCGCTGCGTTTGGGTGGCAGCAGGAGGCCGGGGCAGGAGTCCTGCCCCGGCATTCCGGATCAAGGCTGGTTATGCGGCGGTCTGGGTGAAGAGGATGCTGAAGGTGCAGCTCTGGCCAGAGTCGGCGTAGTCGGTGGGGAAGTTACCGCCGGCCGCGACGGTGAAGGTGAAGGTGTTGCCCGTGGCACCGGTGCCGGTCCCGGCGGTGCCGTTGGGTGACCAGGTCGCGCTCGGCGTGCCGGCGTCGTTGTCCACGCTCGTCGCTCCCATGGTCGTGCTCAGAGCCGTCGCCGCATACGGCGTACCCGGGGCCCCGGCGGAGAGACTCGTCACCTTGAGGGTGAGGTCGGCGCAGAGGCTTCCGGTCGGCGCCGACGGCATGCTCATGGAGAATGTGCTCTGCAGCGTGCCGGTGTTGTCGATCTTGACCACGCCCGTCGCCGGCAGGACGTTGTTGACCGGGTCGGCACCGGTGATGGTCATGAACGCCGAGCACCAGCCGGTGCCGACGCCGACGGGGGCCACGCCGATGACGGACACGCAGTTGGAGCTGACGTAGTTGTTGTGCAGGAGGGTGCCGGCGGCCACGCTGTTGCCGGCGTTCTCGGTGTAGGCGTTCCAGGCGGCCAACCCGCCCCAGCCGACCAGGGCGGTGCCGGCCACGGCGGTGCCCAGCACCAGGGCCACCCGAAGTGACCGCTTGCTCTTGCGGTTTTCCATGATCCTCGTTCCTTTGGTGACTTCTGACCGATCCAGCCAGGTAGTTCAAATGCACTAGACGGCTCTGGGTCAGCGTAGGGAGGCCCGTGACACGGATCGGTGGTGGAAGCCGCCACAGGCGGGTCACGGAGGCTGTCGAGGTCGTAACGCGATCGGGGCGGATGAGCGGTTTCGGGCCGGTGCGGGGAACGGGCTTCGGCGGACAAAGAAGAGACCGGGCAGGTTGCCCTGCCCGGCCTCTCGGGGCGCTAGGGGGATCAGGCCGCGGTCTGGGTGAAGAGCAGGCCGAAGGTGCAGCTGGTGCCCTGGTCGGCGTAGTCACCAGCGAAGCCGCCGCCGGGGGCCACGGTCACGGTGTAGGTGTCGGCGCTCGTTCCGGTGCCAGCACCGACCGTCCCGCCACCAGGCCAGGTGGTGCTCGGGGTGCTCCCGTTGGTGTACAGGCTCTTGGCAGTGAACGTGCCGGTGAGGGCGGTGGCCGTCCACACCGTGCCGTTGTCCGGACTGCCGGTGTTCAGGTCGGTCACGGCCAGGGTCACGTCAGCGCAGAGGCTCCCGGTGGGGGCCTGCAGGGCCGTGCCCATGCTGAGCTGGAAGGTGCTGCTCAGGGAGCCGGTGTTGGCGATCTTGATAGTCCCGGTGGTGCCCGTCCAGGTGGCCGGGTCGACGTTGGAGACGGTGATCGTCGCCGAGCAGAAGCCGGTGCCGCTGGTCGGGATCACACCCAGGCTGGAGACGCAGCTCGAACCATTGGAGTGGGCCAGGGTGCCTGCGGCCACGCTGTTGCCGGCGTTCTCGGTGTAGGCGGCCCAGGCGGCCAACCCGCCCCAGCCCACCAGGGCGGTGCCGGCGACAGCGGTGCCCAGCACCAGCGCCACCCGGAGTGAGCGCTTGCTCTTGCGGTGTTCCATGATCCTCGTTCCTCTTAAGCCTTCTGACCGCTCTAGCCAGATAGTTCAAATGCACTAGACGGCTAGGGGCAGGCTAGGGGGGCCGATCTGACGAAACCCCGGCGGAGGTGGCCACAGGCGGGTAACGGGGTTCGCGTGAAGCTGTAAACGCAAGCGATTCGTCTGATCTTTCCAGTGCGCTTCTGGACGGCCGTCACGGGTCGCTGCCGCCCCGCGATCCGCCCAGGGCCGTTCCCTGGCTGGTGCCCCACGCCACAGCGTCCCCGTCGCCGGCGCCCCCACCGCCTGCGATGCGGCACCGACGGACTGCCCGCAGGGCTCGCCGGCCCGGTGGTTCACCCCCGGCGGGCGCCGGCCGCACCGGCTCGCGGGCCAGCACTCTGCCGAGCCCACCCGGCCGGCCGCCGCACCGGGGCTCACCAGCAGCTCACGGCGGCAACGGGCCGTCACACCAGCGGGCTGGGTGTTGTGACGATGACGTTGCTGTCTCCGGAAGGTCCCAGCCTGGCTGAAGGCGTCTTTCCCTCCCATCCCTTCAGGCGACCATAACCGCCGACACCCCGAGGGGATGCTCGGGAGATCGGCACAAGTCGGAGAGGTCGCCACCGGATGCTTGCCGAGGGACCGCGATGCCGCCCGGAGACGGGGGGCGGGGATGAGCGCGCAGCGGCGCGGCAGATCGTCCTGGCCATGATCACCGACGCCGACGGCCGGCTCGCCTTCGCCAACGGCGACCTGCTCGCCCTCGGCGGATGGCGGTGGGGCGACATCTGCGGCCGCGTCTGGCACGAGGTGCTGATCCCGCCGGAGCACCGGCACCGGGTGCTGCGGGACTTCGACCGGGCGGTGAGCGGCGCCGCCGGCTGCGTCGAGGCTCCGCTCCAGACCAGCGACGGGCGGGTGCGGGTGGTGGCCTGGTCGGCCACCCCGAGCCTGGACGACAGCGGCCGTCCCACCGCCGTCACCTCGGTGGGGGTCGACGTGACCCGGTGGACGGAGGAGCGCGACCGCATCGCGGCGGAGCGGGACTTCGACGCCTCGCACGACCGGCTCACCGGGCTTCCCAACGCCGCGAGCTTCCGCTGGCGGCTCGGCGCCGAGCTGACCGCCGGGCGCGGCAGGGGCCGCTCCACGGGGGTTCTCCTGGTTGCGCTCGACCGGCTCCGGACCGTGGTCGAGACCCTCGGCCAGGAGGCGGGGGACCAGCTGATCGCCGAGATGGCGGTGCGCGTCTCCGACTGCGTCGAGGCCGCGGTCGGCGTCCCGGGTCAGCCCGGCGACGCGGCGGATGGTAGGCCGCTGACCACCTGGATGGTCGCCCGCTGGTCGGACGACGAGTTCGCCGTGCTGCTCCCCGGTCTGGTCTTCCCCGCGGAGGCCGTCTTCATGGCGCGCTCCATCATCGCCACCGTCGCGGCACCGTGCACCGGCCGCGCCGCCGCCCTGCGGCTCAGCGCCGCCGCCGGCATCGCGGTGGCTCCGGAGGACGGCGACAGCCCGGAAACATTGATGCGCCACGCCGCCATCGCCGAGCACGCCGGGCGGACGGCGGGCGAACGGCTCGCCCGCTTCGAGCTCTGCCTCTTCCAGGAGGCGGAGGACCGGCTGCTGATCGAGCAGCAGCTCCCCCTCGCCCTCGAGCGGGGTGAGCTGAGCGTGGCCTTCCAGCCCGAGGTCGACGCCTCGTCCCAACGCATCGTCGGGCTCGAGGCGCTCGCGCGCTGGCACCACCCGGTGCTCGGGGACGTTCCTCCGGTCCGGTTCATCCCGGTCGCCGAGGAGATCGGCGTGATCACCGATATCGGCCACTTCATCCTCCGCAGCGCCGTCCGCCAGGCGGCCCGGTGGCGCTCCGAGGGGTTGGGCGACGTGAGGGTCGCGGTCAACATCTCAGCCCACCAGCTCAGGGACCGGAGCCTGGTCGAGGCGGTGCTCGGCTGCCTGGACGAGACCGGCTTCCCGGCACGGCTGCTCGAGCTGGAGGTCACCGAGTCGGCGGCCATGGGCGACTCCCGTGCGGCCGCGGAGGTGCTCGGGGAGCTGGCCCGCCAGGGGGTGTCGATCTCGCTGGACGACTTCGGCACCGGCTACTCCAACCTCGGCAAGCTCCACAACCTGGCGATCAGCACCATCAAGATCGACCGCAGTTTCCTCCTCGAGGACGACGCCAATCCCGCGGCCGACCCCGGGGCTCTCCTCCACGCCCTGGTCACGCTCGGCCGCAACCTCGGGCTCCGGGTCATCGCCGAGGGCGTCGAGACCCAGGAGCAGCTCAACCGGCTGCGGCCGCAGGGATTGGACGCGTACCAGGGGTTCCTCTTCTCCCGCCCGGTCGCGGCGGCCGAGGTGCGCCGCCTGCTCCGGGAGGGCCGCCCCCTGGGGTTCGCCACCGGGGCTCAGATCGCCTGAGGGCGGCTCAGCTCCGAAGCTCGTTGGCCGACTGGGTCGTCGCCATGGGAAGGAGCTGGGTCAGCTGAAGCCCACCGAGGCGGCCCTCGGCCACCAGGCTGTTGACCAGGTTGTTGACCCGCCAGACGACGATGAGCTCCACCGCCTGCACGTCCTGCACCACCCCCTCGACGGTGATCGCATGGCTGTCGCGCAGGCTGCCGGTGGAGGCCGGCTCGGCGCCTGAGCGAGCATCCAGGGCGGTGTCGAGGCGGGTCATGGCCGCCGCAGCGTCCCCGGAGGTGGCGAAGCCGGCGACCGCCACGGTGAGCGTGATCGGGCCGTTGCTGGTGGCGAACGGCACCGCGCGGTAGTACTCGACCTCGGCCGCCCTCGTCCAGCCGTCCTTGGTGAGCGCGGCCGCGCTTCCTGGGTCCAGCCAGCCCGCGCCCACCGGCCCCACCGCCTGGTAGACGGTGAAGTCCGGGGAGGTGAGCTGGCTCAGGCTGAGCAGGTAGCCGCTGGGATCACCGAGGAGCGTCACGCCGGCGGAGCTGCCGCAGCCGGTGGTCGCCCCCGCCGCGATCACCACGAGCGTCAGGGCGACGGTCCGCCGGGACCTCACTCGTGGCGCACCGCGCTCACGATGTCGGCTGCGGCGGCCTGCCGGGCGGGCAGCACCCCGGCCAGCGTCACCGCGACGATCACCCCTCCCACCAGCGCGATCAGGGTCGTCCCCGGGAGCACGAAGGCGGGGGAGAAGCCGGGGCTGCCGCTCGCCACCAGCATGGGCACGGCCAGCAGGCAACCCACCCCCACCCCGAGCCCGGCGGCGACAGCTCCAAGCAGCCCGGCCTGAGCCAGCACCAGGCGCTGGGCCTGGCCGCGGCTGAGACCGACGGCGCGCAGCAGGCCGAGCTCGCGGCGTCCCTGGCGGGCGTTCACCACCAGGGTGTTGATCACCGCGAGGACGGCGATGGCGACGGCGACCCAGGCGATGGCCGGAAGGATGCCGATGGTGTTGCCCAGGGCCTCCTGGGTGGCGGCTTCGATGGTGCTCACCGGGGTCGCGGAGAGTCCATACCGGCTCGCCACCGCGGCGACCGCTGCCTCACGCCCGGGGGTCAGCACCTCGAGGTCGTCGAACCCCGCCGCGTCAGCGCCGAAGAAACGCGCCGCCTGCCGGAAGTCGATCAGCAGCGACTCGCGTCCGTCACCGGCCGGGAAGGAGTGCTCGACGATCCCCGCGATCGTGAAGGTGGTCGTCCCGCTCTGCGTGGCCACCGGGAGCACCGTGCCGACCCGCCAGTCGTTGGCGGTGGCGAGGCTGACGGGGGCGAGCAGCCCGGGGCCCGCGGCGAGCGACGAGAAGGCCTTGCTCCGGCTGCCGCCGACCACGTCCAGGCCACCATCGCGCCCGTAGGTGGTGCTGTCGATCGCGGCCATCCCGATCACGTCGCCGTCCACCACCGCCGGGAAGAAGCGGAGGCTGGTGAGCTGGACCGCCGCCTCCTGGCCGATCTGGGTGGCGACGCCGCCGGGCTGGGTCACCGGGCTCCGGATCAGGGTGCTGCCGACGAAGAGGCTGCTGACCCAGGCATCGCCCGCGGCCAGGCATCCGGCCACCAGGATGCCGCCGGCCATCGCCGCCGCGATCGCGGTGACCAGACCGGAGAGGGTGAGGGCGGTGCGGTTGCGGCGGCGTCTCAGACCGGCCGCGGCGACCTCGGTCTCGGGCCAGAGCACGCCGAGCATCCGCCCGAGGAGGCGGGCCAGGGCTGGCACGAGGAGCGGCAGGCTCAGGACCACGGCGAGGAGGAGGGCCACGGCGCCCACCGGGGCGGCGCCCGCGCCGCTCAGGTCGGCGAGCACGGCCAGGGCGAGTAGCGGCGGGATGGCCCCGACGGCGGCGGCATGGACCCGCTCGCGCCGGCCGGCGGTCTCCGGGCTCATCGCGTCGAGGATCGGCACGCGCGCGGCGGCGGCCGCGGGGACGGCCGAGGCGGCCACCGTCGCCAGCGTCCCCGCCAGGGCCGCCAGCAACGCCGTCACCGGACTCACCTGGAGCCCCACCGGCGAGGGGCCGGACGCGGCGCGGAAGGCTGCCTCCATCGCGGCCCCCAGGCCCACACCACCGGCGATCCCGGCCAGGGAGCCGGCGAGGGCCAGGACCAAGGCCTCGGCGGTGAGCAGCCGGAACACCTGGGCGGCGGATGCCCCCGCGGCGCGCAGCAGTCCGATGTCGCGGCGCCGCTCGAGGGCGGCGAGGCTCACCGTGTTGGCGCAGACCCCGGCACCGATGAACACGCTGAGGACGCTGGCCAGGATCAGCAGGGGGGAGAGCTGGGAGAGTGGGTCGTCCGTCTCGGCGCTCGGGTCGAAGGCGGTCACCGACCCGCCGAGGCGCTGGTGGACCGCCAGGGCCTCCGCACCGGGGCTCGTCCCCGGCGCCAGGCGTAGCGCGGCGAGCGAGGCGTGAAGCCCGAGGTTGAAGGAGGAGACCAGCTCGGGGGCCGGGACGAAGATGACGTCGTGGGTGAAGCTGGCGCTGACGCCGCTCGCGTCGGTCAGCCCGACGATGCGAAAGGAGCGGGGCCCGGTCGAGGTCGTGAGGAGCACGCTGCCGCCGACCCCGAGCCTCCCGCTCGGCGGCGCCAGGGCGGGGAGGAGCGCGGCGTCGACGGCGATCTGGTCATGGCTCGAGGCGCTGGGGAGATGCCCGGCGCTGAGGCTGACGGAGCGCAGCGCGGCCCCCCCGTCCTGGAGGCCGACCAGGGTCACGGTGGTGGCTGGCGCCCTCGACTGCGAGGCCTGGGCCGTGACCCGCTTCTGATACAGGGGGACCACCTCCCGAACCCCTGCGACGTCCCCCAGGGTCGCGAGCTGCTGCGCGGTCAGCCCGGCCCCGGAGCCGGCTCGCACGTCCAGCCCCGACTGACCGGCCCGAAGCTCCGCCGCCGCGCCGGCCTGGGCGTTGACCCCCGCGATCTCGATCTGCACCCCGAGCATGACCGCCACCCCCAGCCCGACGGCGGCGGCGGTCAGCGCCGCGCGCATGGGCCGGGAGGCGAGGTTGCGGGCGAGCACAGGTCGGAGGCCCGGCTCCAGGCCTGCCGTGCCCAGCCACGCCGCCACGCCGACGACCCACGCCACCGGGGAGGCGCCGGGCCTGCGGACGTTCCCCAGGCCGGGGTCAGAGGTCATGCCGCTCGAGCCGCTGGAGCAGGGCTCGGAAGCCGGCGGTGTCGGTGTCGGCGCCACCGCCTCCCACCTCCACATCGTCCACGATCCGGCCGTCGGCCACGACCAGGACCCGGTCCGCGTAGGTGGCCACCCGGGCGTTGTGCGTGACCAGGACCGTGGTCTGGGACTGCTCGCGGCACAGCCGGCTGAGCAAGTCCATCACCTCCTGGCCGCTCTGCCGGTCGAGGTTTCCGGTCGGCTCGTCGGCCAGCAGCAGGGCGGGCGCGGCCGCCAGGGCCCTGGCCAGCGCGACCCGCTGCTGCTCGCCACCCGAGATCTCCTCGGGACCGTGACCCTGGAGTCCGTGGAGCGAGAGCTGGTCCATCAGCACGCTGACCCGGTCGGACACCGTCCGTCGATCCAGGCGGGCCGGCTGGCTGGGGTGGCGCCCGCCTCGAAGGCGGAGCGGCAGGGCGACGTTCTCGGCGGCGGTGAGGCTGGGGATCAGGTTGAAGAACTGGAAGACGAATCCGATGTGGTCGCGGCGGAAGGCGGAGCGCTCGGTGTCCCCCATCGCGTAGAGGTCCCGGCCGTCGATGAGGACCCGGCCGGAGTCGGGCGGCTCCAAGCCCCCCATGATGTGGAGCAGGGTGCTCTTGCCCGAGCCGCTCTGCCCCATGATGGCCACGAACTCGCCGGCGTGGATGCTGAAAGACACGTCATCCAGCACGGTGCGCGGCGGTCGGCTGATCTCGAAGCTCTTCGACACCGACTCCACAGCGACCACCGCGGGCACGGTCGAGGGGGCGCCGGGCGCAGCTTGCTGGCTCAGCGTGCGGGCTCCACTGTATGTGGCGGCATTGTCCGCAACTCTAATCGAAGAGGAACGCTTCCAGGGTCGACTCGATGGTGTCGGAGATGAGGCCCTGGCCGCGCACGTCGTAGGTGGGCAGGGGCAGCCCCGGCGCCAGGGAGGGAGTCGCCGTCGCGGTGGGGGTCGGTGAGGGGGTCGGCGTCGGGGTCGACGTGGGCGTCGGGGTCGGCGTGGGGACCGGTGTGGCCGAGGGCGTTCTCACGGGAACGGGTGTCGAGACGGGGGGCGCCGTCGCCGGAGCGGGGGTGGGTGTGGGTGTGGGGTTCGCGGTCGGCGGGGGTGCCGAGGAGGAGGGGAGCTGGGCGAACTCCTCGGCGAAGATCCACACGTCCGAGTAAGGGCCTCCCGTCGCGCCCGGGAAGGTCCACGACTGACCGGAGGCGGTGGTGGCGCTCCCGATCCCGAGGTCGGTGTACTTCGGGTTGAGGATGTTCTCGCGGTGGTCCGTGCTGTTCATGAAATCGGTGTTGACCTGGTTCGCGGAGGCGGAGCCGTCACCGTAGCCGCTCTCCCAGCCGATGTTCTCACCGGCCGAGTCGTAGTCAACGCCGAACGCGCTCATCATGCTCCAGACGAGCTGGTTGCACGGGGGGATCAGGTGCGCGAAGTAGTCGCGGTTGATCATGTCCTGGGCCCGGCCGTCGATGGTGCCGGCGCCGCTGCAGCCGCTGTAGGGGGCGGCCTCGCCGATCGAGCTGAGGGTGGAGTTTTGGACCAGGGCCGGGACGCCGTTGCTGGCGCGGTCCTGGTTGGTCAGCGCGAAGAGGTCGGCATCGGCGGTGGCGTCCGCGGCGGCCGGCTGCCCATGGAGATGCCCGACCGCGAAGACGGCCGCACCGAGCAGCGCGCCGGCGAGCAGGGCGCGACCGCCGGACCGGCGCCGCCGCCGGTGCCGTGGCGCGGCCGGCCGCCCGCCCGGCCCTGACCTCACCGCCGCGGCGGTCCGGCAGAGCGCCTCCCAGCGGTCCGCGGAGATGGCGCGCGGCGGCACCGTCGAATCGCTCACCGGAGGATGACACCGCGCCGATCACGCCGCCCGGTGCCTCGTCATTCCTCCGTGACAACCCCGTTGCAGACAGGCCGAGTTCTGGCACGGGGGCGGAGGACGATGCTGGCACGGTGACAGGCGGCCGCCTCTTGACACGATCGTTGCAATCTGCGAATTCGATACGAATGGTCTGAGGTGTAGCCTCGGCAAGACCGTCAGACGGAGCGAACGCCAACTGACGAGATACCCACGGACAGGCAGGCTGGGATAGAGGATGTCGCTTCTCGACCGCGTGCAGCGGAAGGCGGAGGAGGGCTCGACGCCCGGGGCGGCGGCGCAGCCCGCTGTCCCCCAGGCCTACCCGATGCCGGGGGCTCAGCCGCTCACCCCCGCCCCGGCGGAGCCGTCCGAGCCGTCGTCCGGCTGGTCGCTGCGCGCGTCACTCGCCACCTCCGCCGCCCCCGCCGCTCCCGTCCGTCCCGCACCGGAGCCGGCGCCCTTCACCCGCCCCGTCCCCGTGCCCGTGCCGGCGCCGGCCGCGGCGCCCGCGCCGGCCCCGTCCACCCCGCTGCTGGGCAGGACGGGTGACGCCCGAGGGATGGGCGACGGCAGCCGGTCCGGGTCATTGCTCAGTCGCACCAGCGATTCCGGAGGGGCAACCGAGGGCAGCCGTCCAAACTCGCTGCTCGGCCGCACCAGTGAGACCGGAGGGCCCGCCGACGGCAACCGTCCGACCTCGCTGCTGAGCCGGACCGGGATTCCGCGCCCCGGTCACGGCCGCGGGCCGCTGGGCGCGATGTACGCCCAGCTCCGCTCCCGCGTCCATCAACGCCTGGTCGAGGAGCTCGCCGGCAACACGGACTCGGCACCTGCCGAGGTCATCCGCCAGCGGATCGCCGAGCTGGTCGGCGAGGTCGTCATCGAGCTGGGCCTGACCATGAGCCGCCAGGACCGTCAGCGGGTGGTGGACACGCTCATCCACGACGTCCTCGGCCTCGGGCCGCTGGAGGATCTGCTGGCCAGCGCCGACATCGCCGAGATCATGGTCAACGGTCCCAACCAGATCTACGTCGAGGAGCATGGGAAGATCATCCGCAGCCCGGTCACGTTCGAGAGCACCGAGCAGCTCATGCAGGTCATCGACCGCATCGTGTCCAGCATCGGCCGCCGGGTGGACGAGTCGTCGCCGATGGTCGACGCCCGGCTCAAGGACGGGTCGCGGGTCAACGTGATCATCCCTCCGCTCGCCCTCCGTGGGCCGACGGTGACCATCCGGAAGTTCTCCAAGGAAGCCTTCACCATCGATGACCTGATCCGCTTCGGCACCCTCACCGAATCGATGGCAACCTTCATCCGGGCCTGCGTTCGAGGCCGGCTCAACGTGGTGGTATCGGGCGGGACCGGCTCGGGGAAGACGACGACCCTGAACGTCCTCTCGAGTTTCATCCCCGAGGACGAGCGGATCGTCACCATCGAGGATGCCGCCGAGCTCCAGCTGGGCCAGGATCACGTGGTCACCCTGGAGGCGAGGCCGGCCAACGTCGAGGGGCGTGGCCAGATCACCATCCGGGACCTGGTCATCAATGCCCTGCGGATGCGCCCCGATCGCATCGTCGTCGGCGAGTGCCGCGGCGGTGAGGCTCTCGACATGCTCCAGGCGATGAACACCGGCCACGACGGGTCGCTCACCACGCTGCACGCCAACAGCCCGAAGGACGCCATCAGCCGGCTGGAGACCATGGTCCTGATGTCCGGCGCCGAGCTCCCCTCGCGGGCCATCCGCGAGCAGATCGCCTCGGCGGTGAACGTGATCGTCCACCAGTCCCGGCTCCGGGATGGCACCCGGAGGATCGTCAGCATCACCGAGGTTCTGGGCACCGGCAGCGACGGGGTCGTGGTGCAGGAGATCTTCTGCTTCCGGCAGAGAGGGGTCGACCCCGACACGGGCAGAGTGATCGGCGAGCTCGCTCCCACCGGCGTGCTGCCCCGGGCCCTGGATCACCTGAGCGCGATGGGCGAGCCCGTCTCCGAGGCGATGTTCGCGACCGCCTGAATCCCCGCTCGCGGGGGTGCCCAATCCTCTGTGAAGGATATGCCGTGCGGGTGACGGGCCCCTCACCAATCCGTTTCGGTTGGCGCGCCATCCCCCCACCTCGTTCCGGTGTCCATACACTCGATTTGACGTGTCCTCGCCCTCGATGGCGGGCGTCGCCCGCCCGCCCCGTCCCCGGATCCGTGGAACTGCCGGGGCCCTCCAGGTCCTCGTCTGCGCAACGGAGGGCGGCCTGATCCGGCGCGCCCTGGACTCACCGGGATCCTACCCCCAGATCGAGAGCCGGACGCTGACTGCCCCGGCGGCGCTGGCCGCACACCTGGCGAGGCGGTGGGATGCGGTGGTCGTCGACGCGAGCCAGCCCGGATGGTCGGCGGAGCGCGTCCTCGACCAGATCCGGGCCGGCGGCCTCGGCACTCCGGTGGTGGTCGTGTGCGACCCGGCTCACGAGAGCTCCGGGATCGAGCTGGTCGAGCGCGGCGCGGCCGACTACCTCGCCGCGGACCGCCTGGCCCGCCTCCCCGCGGCCGTGCGGGCTGCGGTCGAGAGGGAGGCGCTGGCCCGGAGCCTGGCGACTGCCGAGGCGTTCGGGGCGGGGGCCCGGGAGATGATACGGGTGGCGTTCGACAACTACCCCAACGCCGCCATCGCGGTCGATGCCTCCGTCCGGGTGGTCGCGTGGAATCGAGCTGCCGAGAGGCTGCTGGGATGGTCGGAGGCGGAGGCCCGCGGCCGGCTTCTCGTCGACCTGGTGGGGGGCGAGGAGATCGCGGAGCCGCTGGTCGGAGCCGTCGCCGAGGCGGCCTCCACGCGCGTGACGCAGCATCAGATAGTGCCGGTGAAGCTGCTCCGGCGGGACGGCCGGCCGATTCGCGTCGAGGTGCTGGCGAGCTACCGTCCCGACGCGCCCGACGGGGTCGTCCTCTCCCTGACCGACATGACCGAGCGCTGGCGGTCGGACTGGCGCAAGGATCACCAGCTCAGCGCTGTCCGAGCCCTGACGTCCTCCAACGAAGACGCCTCGCTCATCGGGGCGCTGGAGGCCATCGCGGACAGTGTGAGGGGCATCGAGGCGAGGCTCTGGGAGACCGAACCCCGAGGTGGGCTGCGAGTGCGGGCCGCATGGAGCCGCGCTAGCTCCGGCGAGCCGACGCCGTCGCCGTCACCGGACACCCCGCCCGCCTTCGTGGAGAGGGCGCTCAGCAGCGGGCGGCTCTCCCTCTCGGAGGCGGGCCCCGCCCACCCGGTGGGGGACCGCCTGAGCGTTCCGGTCACCAGTGGAGAGCAGGTCCTGGGGGTCATCGAGATCTCCGCGCCGGACTACGCAGGCTTTGACGACGCCCTCATCGCGCATCTCACGGGACTGGGAAGCGACCTCGGCAGTTACCTGGCCCGGCACCGCATCGAGGCTGACTTCACGCGGAGCCTCGAGGAGCTGAATCACATCAACGGCGAGCGCCGGCGGCTGATGCGGCTCCTGGTCGAGGCCCACGAGGATGAGCGGCGAGCCATCGCCGCCGACATCCACGACGACCCGCTCCAGGTCATGGCCGCGGTATCGCTCCGGCTCCATTCCCTGCGCCGCAGGCTCGACGACGAGCCGGCCCAGCGAAGCGTGGAGGCGGTGGAGGAGATGGTGAGCAGCGCTGTCTCCCGCCTCCGCCGCATGATGTTCAACCTCCGGCCCCCGGGTCTTGACCGCTCCGACCTGATGGGGCCGCTCCGCGAGCGCCTCGAGCAGGTGCGCCACGACGACCTGATCGAGTACGGCCTGGCGGGATCGGAGCCGGCCGCCCTCACCACCGAGAAGCGGGTCACCCTCTACCGGATCGCCCAGGAGGCCATCGCCAACGTGGTCAAGCACGCATCGGCCCGCCACATCGATGTCACGGTGAACGAGGAGGGCGGTGGGTGCCTGCTGCGTGTCGCCGACGACGGCACCGGTCCGGGCGGAGCGCTGGAGGGCCGCCCCGGCCACCTCGGACTGCCCAGCATGCAGGAGCAGGCCCAGTTGGCCGGAGGCTGGTTGCGGGTGGAGGCGGGCGAGCGCTCCGGCACGGTGGTCAGCGCCTGGGTCCCGCTGCCGTCCCCGGTGGGTCGCGACGGGGGGGATGCACGGTGACCACCGACGCCGGCACCCGGGTCCTGATCGCCGACGACGACGCCAACATCCGGGATGCGCTCCGCGAGCTGCTGGAGTCCGAGGACGGCCTCGAGGTGGTCGCGGTTGCGACCGACGCCGTGGAGGCCATAGATGCCGCCGCCCGCGAGCATCCGGACGTGGCCATCATCGACGTCAAGATGCCGGGCGGAGGGGGACCGGCGGCATCCCGCGGCATCCTCGCGGAGAGCCCGATGACGAGGATCGTCGCCCTCTCCGCCTACGGCGACCGAGCCAGCATCCTGGAGATGCTGCGCGCCGGCGCCGCCGCCTACCTGGTCAAGGGGTCGATGCCGGACGAGGTCACCCAGACCATCCAGCGTGTGCTGCGGGGGGAGTCGGCCTTCTCACCGGACGTGGCCAGCACCGTGGTTCGCGAGCTGACCGAGGAGCTGGCCGGAAAGGAGGAGGCGGAGACCAGGAGAAGCCGCGTGCTGGCACGCATCCAGGCGGTCATCGAGAGCGGTGGCATCCACCCCGTCTACCAGCCGATCGTCGACCTGGCCAAGGGACGGGTGACCGGCGTGGAGGCGCTCGCGCGATTCGACACCGGGATGCCGCTGCAATGGTTCGAGGAGGCGTCCGACGTCGGCCTCCGCGAGGAGCTGGAGACCTCCGCGCTGGCCGTGGCGCTGGCCGGGCTGCCGGCCCTGCCCCCCACGGCCTACCTCGCCCTCAACCTCTCGCCGTCGACCCTGCTCCGCCGCGACGTCGCCCGTCTGCTGGGGGCCGTGCCCCTCGAGCGCATCGTCATCGAGATGACCGAGCACGCCCCGGTCGGCGACTATGAAGCTCTGAACCGGGCGCTCCAGCCGCTCCGGGACGCCGGCGTGCGGGTGGCCGTCGATGACGCCGGGGCCGGCTTCTCCAGCCTGCGCCACATCCTGCTGATGGTCCCCGACATCATCAAGCTCGACATCTCCCTGACCCGGGGGATCGACGCCGACCGGCCCCGTCGCGCTCTCTCCTGCGCCCTGGTGGCGTTCGCGCGGGAGACGGCGACCACCATCGTCGCCGAGGGGATCGAGACCGACGCGGAGCTGCGCACCCTCAAGGAGATCGGGGTGACCCAGGGGCAGGGCTTCCTCATCGCCCGGCCGATGGCCCCGCCCATCGACGAGCGTCGCATCCTCGAGATCCTCGGGGTCTGAGGGCGCGCCGCGCGCGGGGCCGCGGTCGGCGTGCCCCACCCGCCCGCCTCCCGCGGGGCCGAGCGCGCGGTGGGCTCGCGACCCGAGCGGTCAGCGGCCTGCCCGCGGCGGCTCGGACCGGCCCGGCGGCATTCCGTACCCGGTCGGCATGCTCGGGGGAGGGCCGAGCCCGGGGGGCCCGCCGAAGCCCGGAGGCGGCGCCTGGCCCTGCGCCGCGCCGTTGCCCTGCTGGCGGTTCACCGCCGCCATCAGAGCCTCCTGCTGGAGCTGGCGACGATCGGGGAAGAGCTGAGCCAGCCGCGGCGGGAGGGGGACGCCCATGTCGAAGAGGCGGTCGATGATCTTGGGACGGATGCCCGTGGGGTTGAACTCGCCGACGATCTTCCCGGTCGCGGGATCGGCGCCCCTCGACTCGAACCGGAAGATCTCCTGCATGGTGATGGTCTCGCCCTCCATCCCCACCACCTCGGTGATCGAGGTGATCTTGCGCGACCCATCCTTGAGTCGGGACAGCTGGATCACCAGGTTGATGGCGCTGGAGACCTGCTGGCGGATCGCCTTGAGGGGCAGATCCATCCCGGCCATCAGCACCAGGGTCTCGAGACGGGAGAGGGCGTCGCGGGAGCTGTTGGCGTGGATCGTGGTCATCGATCCGTCGTGTCCGGTGTTCATCGCCTGGAGCATGTCCAGGGCCTCGCCGCCCCGGCACTCACCGACGACGATGCGGTCGGGGCGCATCCGCAGCGAGTTGATGACGAGGTCGCGAATCTGGACGCGACCCTCGCCGTTGACGTCCGGGGGACGCGACTCCAGCCGGCACACGTGCTCCTGGTGCAGCTGGAGCTCAGCGGCGTCCTCGATCGTGATGATCCGCTCATCGATGGGGATGAAGCCGGAGCAGACGTTGAGCAGCGTCGTCTTGCCGGCCCCGGTGCCGCCGGAGATGACGATGTTGGCCCGGGCCAGGACGCAGGCCTGGATGAAGGACGCGCCCTCCTGGGTGATGGTCCCGAAGCCGATCAGGTCGGACACCTGGTACGGGTCCTTGGAGAACTTCCGGATGGTGAGCAGCGGACCGTCGAGGGCGATCGGGGGGATGGCGGCATTGACGCGCGAGCCGTCCAGGAGCCGGGCGTCGCAGAGGGGGGTCCGGGCGTCGACCCGGCGGCCCACGGACGAGACGATGGTGTCGATGACCCGGAGCAGGTGAGCCTCGTCGTCGAAGCGGATGTCGGTGAGGAGGATCTTCCCCTTGCGTTCGACGTAGACCATCTCGGGTCCGTTGACCATGATCTCAGTGAGGCTGTCGTCCTCGATGAGCGGCCGGATCGGCCCCAGGGCCTCCAGATAGCGGTTGTCCAGGCGGGAGTTGGCGGCGACGCTCACAAACGGGACTCCTCTTTGGCGCCGGCGGCCGTCAGCCCGACGCGCCGCCCAGGGCGATTCTCACCCGCCGGCAGCGGCGGTAGCGGAAGGCAACATTTTCGATACACGATCTTTTCCTGGGCGCCGGGCCGGCCCCGACTACCATGTCCTCCTCAGCACCGCTCACCGGGATTCTGCATGAGCCCAGGCAGCCCAGCCTGCGATCGGAGGCGCGCACGGTGACGCTCCCGCCTCTCGGCTTCTCCGCGCCGGATGCGGAGGAGCTCCTGGGAGAGGACTGGTTTGGCGCGGGCAGTGTGTTCGAAACGGGTGAGGAGCTTGCCAACGCCCTGATGCTGCTGGCGAGCGGCCAGATGACGTGGCCGGTCCCGGTGCTGACCTTGCCGGGGCTGGCCCAGCATCCCCCGCCCTCGCCGGAGCACCCCGGCGCGCCCGCGGTCCCGCCGGGGCCGCCCGGCGGGCCGGCTCCGGCCGCGCCCCCTGACGAGTTCCAGGTTGCGACCATGCCCAGCTCGCGGGAGTGGGAGCCCAGCGGGTGGGCCGGGCGCTCCACCGCCCCCCTGGAGCGGCGGCGCCGGCCGCGCGGGGGCCCTCCGCTCACGAGCAGCGGCTGGTCCATCCGCCAGAGCGTGCAGATCCTGCGGGTCACCGAGGACATCCTCTGCCGGCTGCGCGAGGAGGCTGCCCAGCTGACCTGGCACCTCGCCGCCGCCGTCCACCGGGAGACCGACCCCTCGTAGGGGCTCAGCCGTCGCCGGCCGCCTCGGCGCCCTCGCGCCGCTCCATGAGCTCGTGGACCACGTCGAGCGTCACCGCCTGGCCGGAGCGGAGGAGGTGGATCACGATCTCCGGGTCGATCGCTCCAGGGGCGGCGAGGGCTGCGCTGCGGGCCGCCTGGTCGGCGGCCTCGCGCGCTCGTCTCAGCCTCATCCGCATGTCATCGATGCGTCGGACCAGCCATGCGGCGAGCACACCCTCGATGATGGCCACCGCCGCCAGCAGGATCGTCGCGTGGTCGGTGACGATGTTGATCACCGAATTCACGGTGTGAGCCTCCAGTCAGCCGGTCAAAGCCCGCTCAGGTACTCGGCGGCGTGGTAATGCATCTCGCGTGCCATCGCCTGCACCACCGAGGGCTCCTGGCCGGGGAGCTCGACGCTCTTGATGGCATCGATGGTCGCCATCAGGGCGCTGATGGACGGCCTCGTCTGGGCGATCATCTGGGCGATGGGGGCGACGCCGTCGGTCCCCAGCCACAGAGCACCGATCTGGATCAGGTCGGCCTTCACCGCCTCGAAGTTGGGACCGAGCTCGGGCGCGGCCAGGTCGCCGAGCCCCTGCGACGCCATGAAGTCCGAGAACCGCGCGGGACCCAGCGGGCCCTCGGCGACGGGCTGGACGGGCTCGGCCGCCGGCTGGTCAGGTTCGGCGGCGAGCGGGGCGGGCTGTTCAGCGAGCGGGGCGAGCGGGGTGACCGGCTCCGTCCGGGCAACGGGGGCGTCCGCTGCCGGCTCCGGCCGGGCGAGGGGAGAAGACGGCCATTCCGGTTCCTCGGCGAACTCGCCCAGACCGGGCGCGGGCTCGGAAGCGGCGGGCACGAGCTCCTCCGGGGGGAGCCACTCCCCGGCCGCGGGCTCGGCGGAAGCGGCGGGCACGAGCTCCTCGGGGGGGAGCCACTCCCCGGCCGCGGGCTCGGCGGAAGCGGCGGGCACGAGCTCCTCCGGGGGGAGCCACTCCTCGGCCGCGGGCTCGGCGGAAGCGGCGGGCACGAGCTCCTCCGGGGGGAGCCACTCCCCGGCCGCGGGCTCGGCGGAAGCGGCGGGCACGAGCTCCTCCGGGGGGGGCCACTCCCCGGCCGCGGGCTCGGCGGAAGCGGCGGGCACGAGCTCCTCCGGGGGGGGCCACTCCCCGGCCGCGGGCTCGGCGGAAGCAGCGGGCACGAGCTCCTCCGGGGGGGGCCACTCCTCGGCCGCGGGCTCGGCCGGCGCCGGGATCGCCTCGGCGGCGGTGGGCACCGCTCCTGCTCCGCTCGCCGCCGGGTCGGGCGCGGCGCCCTCCGGGCCCGATGCCGAGAGGGTGGCGACGGCCTCGGAGAGCGGTGTTGGGGGATTGTCGGGGGTGTCGACGAAGGCGTGATAGGCGGTCTCCGGGAGGTGATCTATCGATCTCTCCTCGGGACGCTGGCGCAGCGTGATCCTCGCCCCCGGGGCCCGCAGCAGGCCGGCCAGCCTCTCGGGGGACGGCAGCGGCTGCCGCTCGCTCTCGGTGTAGACGCCGATCAGCGCACCGTCCGTCACCAGGGCGACCCCCTTGGCTCCTCCGGTCACGACGATGGCCGCGTTGCGCCGCCCGCCCTCGAGGTCGGCGAGCAGGCTGTTGGCGTTGATCCAGGCGGTGGGCATCTCCCGGTACACGGCCGGGCAGCGCCAGAGCATGGTCAGGGCCTCGCCGAGGTTTGGCTCCTCCAGCCGGTAGCCGGAGACGCTGCCCTCGCGCGCCCCCAGAAGGGCCATGGCGGCGGTCTCCCCCATGGTCCGATCCTCGGCCTCGACCCAGACCGCGTCGACGATCTGCTGGCGGACCACCACGGCGGCCGCGCGCAGCTTGGGGCCGGTCAGGACGACCAGGGCGTCGGGGAGGCTCGGGATCAGGCTGTCGAGGTGGACGACGCTGGCCGCCGCGTCGGCCCAGAGCGAGGGGCCCAGGGGTAGCAGGGGGAAGTCGGCGAGCCCGAAGTCGGGCTGGATGGCCGGGCCGGCCGGGCCCGCCCCGGCGGGCTCTGAGCCAGGCGGCGGCAGCCGGCCCGGTGAGGCCGCTCCCGCCAGCTGGACGAAGGGCTCCATCAGCTCCTCGAGCGTGCAGGCGAGCGTCTCGGTCCGCACCACCTCCTTGCGCCACGGAGAGAGATCGAACTTGGGCGGCAGCCGGCGCACCAGGGCGGCCAGCGCCTCCATTCCCTCCAGACGCTCGCCACCGGCGGTCTCCATGATCACGTGGTTGGGCTGGCCGAAGACCAGGAAGAGGCTGGCCTTGCCCCCGTCCCAGCTGATGTCGAGTGCTCCTGTGCGGTAGTCGTCCTTGGCTGTCGCGAGTTGTCGCAGGAGCTTAACAAAGGGTGCGGCTGTTGCCATCGCGGGATATTCTACGGGCGTGGCTGCTGAAATAATCACGATCGCGTCACTGAAAGGTGGCGTAGGCAAGACGACCACCACCTACGCTCTGGCGGCGGCCGGCGCCTCCAGTGGCTTGCGCGTCATCACCATCGATCTCGATCCGACCGGTGGCCTGAGCAACGCCCTCGAGAAGTCCAAGCGCACCATCACCATCGCCGATGTGCTGCACAACCGCGTCACCCTGCGTCAGGCCCTGGTCGATCATCCCCTCGGCATTCAGACGGTTCCCGGGCACCGAAGCCTGAATCACGAGCCCCTCCCTGAACAGCAGCTGCGCGCGGTGATCGAGCCGGTGCTTGACGATGTCGACGTCGTCCTGATCGACACCCATCCCCATGAGCCGTCGCTGCTGGGTCCGATGGCGGTGGCCGACCGGATCGTGATCCCGACCGCTCTCGATCTGCTCTCGCTGCGCGCCGCCGCGCTCAGCGTCGGTCTTGCCGAACAGCTGGGCGTCCTGGAGCGCATTCGGGGCATTGTTGTCAGTAACGCAAAGCGGCCGCTGTCCCGGATCACCGAGTCCCTGCTCAACGGCCTCGTCGTCAGCGGGCTCGCCTTCGAGACCGTGCTCTGGTTCTCGTCCGGGTGGGTGGTGGCCACCTCGGGCAAGGGTGAGCTGCCCGACCCGGTCCTGCTCGACGACGCGCGGAGGCTGCTCCAGGAGGTCGCCACCCGGCCGGTGCCGGCGGTCGCCCTGCGCCAGTTCATCGCCATGGCCCAGGGCCGGCGGCCGACCGCGACCGCCACCGCGTAGAGCCGCCGCTCCGGCGGTCCTCAGTGGCGCCCGAACCGCCAGAAGCTGTGCTGGACCGCGGCCATCTGGGTGTGCAGCCTCTCCACCTCCAGCCGGGCCTGGCTCAGCGCCTCGAGCGCCTCGGCATGCTCCAGCTCCGCCCTGCGCCGGCCCGCCTCCGCCTCGGTGAGCCGGCGGTTGAGATCCTCGAGCTCGGCGCGCTCGTGCTGGTCGCGGCCGGCCAGCTCGCGCCGGGCGGCCTCGGCGCGCTCCCGCCACCCCGCGGCGGTCCGCTCCAGGGCGTGGTGGCGCTCGCGCATCCGCTCGGCGCCCCGGAGACGCTCCTGGTGGGCGGCGGTGAGTGCGGCCAGCGCGTCCCGGGACCGCTCCGCCTCCGCGGCCTCGCGTGCGGCCTGGGCCGCGCCGAGCTCCGCGCGGAGCCGCTCGACGTCGCGGCGTAGGCTCTCGACCTCGGCGGCGCTGGTCACCGGCTCGTCGAGCTCCTCGGCGTCCTGGATCCCGGCCCGGAGCTGCGCGGCCTGCTTCTCCACCAACCGGTCCAGGAAGGCCCACTGCTCGAGGAGCTCCTCCTCGGACTGCGGCGCCGGGTTCGGCTTGGCTGTGGTCACGCGGCTCTCATCCCCTGTGTCGGTGCGGCTCGCGATGATCCTCTCAGACGCCGGGCCCGGCGAGGCGCGCGGGATCGGCTCCCCGCAGCGCCGCGAGCGCCGCCCGCTGCTCCGGCCCCAGCGCGTCGAGCAGCTGATGCACCGGCGTCATTGAGCCGGCAAAGCGGAGTGGCACCGAATCGGCGCGCAGCGGCCAGTCGCGCGGCGCTCCCGGCACCGCCGCCGGTTCCGCCGCGGCGAGGAGCAGGGCGATCTCCGCCTCGCTCACCCCGGCCGCGCTGAGGCGCGCCGCCACCTCGATCATCTGTCCGGCTTGGAGCCGGGGCAGGGCGCTCCAGACGGCCATCAGGGTCGCTTCGGCCTCGTCGAGCTGGCGGACGATGGCGGGGACCTCCGGCAGGTCGAGCCGCCGGGCGACCTCCAGCCGGCGGGCTCCCAGCACCACCTGGAACCGGGCCCCCTCGATGGGGCGGAGGAGCAGGGGCTCGACGATGCCCCGCTGGCGCACGCTGCGGGTGAGAGCCAGCAGATCGCTGCCCGGTTCGGGTGGGTCGGGCCACGTCCGCGTGTCGATGTCCCGGCAGGCGATGCGCTCCAGACGCGACTCGGAGGTCGGGGAGAGCCAGCGGGTGAGGGGAGAGGCACGCAGCGCCTGCCGTGCGGCGTCGCTCGCGGGGCCCTCCGCCCCGGAGGGCTCAGACAACCGTGAGGACCTCGCCGGCGAGCTCCCGGTATGCCGCCGCGGCCTTCGAGGCGGGGGCATACGCGATGATCGGGACGCCGGCCAGGGACGTCTCCTGGAGCTTGACGGTGGGTGCGATCAGGGTCTCGAAGACGCGCAGCCCGGCGAGTTCGGCGAGCCCGTTCAGCAGCTGACGGCTGAAGTTGGTGCGGATGTTGACGAACGTGGGGACCAGGCCGAGGACGCGCAGCTCCGGGTTCAGCCTGCTGCGCGCGAGATGGACCGCGCGGAGCACCTCCTTGAGCCCGCGGACGGCGAAGCCGGACATCTGGAGGGGAATGATCACGTAGTCGGTCGCGGCCAGGGCGTTGACGGTGTGGACGCCGAAGTTGGGCGGGGTGTCGTAGAAGACGAAGTCGTAGTCGGCGCAGGTGCCGTCACGGTCGAGGGCATCGCGCAGCAGGGTCTCGCGGTGGAGGCCGGAGGGAAGCTCTGCCTCCACCGCGGTGAGGTCGGGGGTGGCGGGGAGCAGGTGGAGGTTCGGCCACTCGGTCGCGATGATGGCCTGGCTCGCCGTGACCCGGCCGCTGAGCAGATCGCCGAGACTGGCCTTCAGCTCGTAGGGGTTCTGGCCGAGGCCGCTGGTCAGGTTGGACTGGGGGTCGCAGTCGACGGTGAGGACCCGGTGGCCGCGCTCGGCGAGAGCCGCCGCCAGGTTGATGGCCGTGGTTGTCTTTCCCACCCCGCCCTTCCCGGACACGCAGGCGATCCCGATGCCCATGGTCACCTCCGGGCTGCAGACGTCACGTCACAGTACCTTGGTCGAACCCGGTCGCCACGGGTATCCGAGTCGCCCCGTCGTATCTTGCCTGCGACAGCGGTGTGGCTGCGCCGCCCCCCGGCGCGGTGCGCCGGGGGGCGCCGGTGAATGGCGACCTGACCGTTACCCGCCCGCGACCCGGCATCTGCCGGATGGTTGGAGGCTCTCGGCATAATCGCACCAAGATGACCGTACAACCCTCTCTCTTCAGCAGCTCCGATACGCCGCATCGCCGGCGTCTGGTCCGCGACGGCTTCCGGGAAAGCGAGCCGGACCCGGTCGACCATTTCGGGCTCCAGTCGGGAGAGATGTACCGGATCTCCTACGCGGTGGGCGGGCCCAATCAGCGCCGGGTCACCCGCAGCGTGGCCATCTACGGCGGCCAGACGGAGCGCCGGGTCTGGAGCGGCGACGTCATGCCCTGCCTCGACTTCGCGCTGCCCCAGGGGCGGACGCTCTCGCTGCTCACCAACCAGCTCGTGGATGCCCGTCCGGCCGAGCTCAACGAGCGGGGCCAGTGGGTCCTCCAGCAGCCGGAGGGCCGCCGCCGCCGCGCTCCGCGACGCCATTACGGCGGGCTGGGCTGAGCTCGACGGGGGGGCGCGCCGTCTGGGGAGGCCGAGCCGGCCATGACGTCGGCGGGCGCCGCCGGCGGGAAGCCGGGAGCGATGACCGGTCAGCTCTGAGCGGTGCCGGACGGGCTGCCGTTGGGCTCGGGGGCGGCCTCCTGAGCCTTGGCCAGCCGCTCGTTGAGGCCGCGCCGCTCGAAGCGGTAGCCGATCCCCGGAACCGCGTGGATGTAGGTGGGCCGCGGCCCCTCCGGCTCGATCTTGCGGCGCAGCCGGTAGACGTGTGCGTCGACGGAGCGGAGGTCGAGGTCGGCGCCCTGGCCCCAGACCTTCTGGATCATCTCGGAGCGCGAGATGACCCTCCCCGGGGAGGCCGAGAGCAGGGCTAGCAGGTCGAACTCGGTGGGGGTCAGGGTCACCGGCTTGCCGTCGCGCAGCACCTCGTGGCGTCCGACATCCACGATCAGCCCGGGGAACTTGAGCCGTCCCGGCCGGACCTGGGACTGGGTGGTCCGCTGCCGGCGGAGCTTGGCGTTGATCCGGGCGGCGAGCTCGCGGACCTCGAACGGCTTGATGATGTAGTCGTCGGCCCCGATCTCCAGCCCGACCACCACGTCGACCGGGTCGGAGCTGGCCGAGACCATGACGATCGGGACGTCGACGCCGCCGGCCCGGAGGCGCCGGCAGACGTCGAAGCCGGTGAGGCCGGGGAGGCTCAGGTCGAGGATGATCAGGTCGATGTCGCTGGACTCGGCGAGGCGAACGCCATCCAAGCCGTCCTCGGCGAACTGGATGGCAAAGCCGTGCTGCTGCCCGAGGACGGTGAGGATGTCGTGCATCGAGGGGTCGTCGTCGACGACCAGGACGGTCGCCTCGCTGATCCCGGCACGACTGCCCAGAGAGGCCGCCGGGTTGAGAATGCTGTAGTCCGTGAAGGGGCTCATCCTGTCGTTCCCCTGGAATGGCTCCGCGCTCCCACGCCGGGTGCTCGCCACGACGCTACCACCAAGATCGCGAAGGTTCGGATTCGGTTACCCGAGTGTTGCGAACCTTTACCGGGCCGAGATGGAGGAGGGGGCCGGGGGGCCTCGGGGCGCCGGCGCTCCGGTCTCCGATCAGGCGTGTCCCGGCAGGGCGATGACGAAGGTGTTGCCGCGGACCCGGGAGTTGTCGATCCAGATCCTCCCGCCCATCCGCTCCACCAGCTGCCGGGCCAGGTAGAGGCCCACCCCGAAGCCGCCCCGCTGCCGGAGCAGCGGAGATTCCACCTGGTAGAAGGAGGCGAAGACCCGGTCGGCCTCGGCCTCGGGGATCCTCCTGCCGCTGTCCTGGACCCGGACCAGCACGTAGGGCCCGTCGCGCTGGGTGCTGATCGTCACCGGCTCCGACTCCGGAGAGAACTTGAGGGCGTTGTCGATCAGGCAGGCGAGGGTGAGCGCCAGCCGCTCGGCGTCGGCCATGACCCGGGTGGCGTCGGACTCCACGCTGACCAGGAAGCGGCTGCGATCGGCGGACTCGATGAAGCGGGAGATGGTCTCCTGGATCACCGCGTCCAGCTCGCAGGCGGCGGTCTTGAGCCGGATCTCCCCGGACTCCAGCTGAGCGATGGCCAGCAGGTTGTCGGTGAGCCGGGCGAGGTGCTCGGACTCGGAGCGCAGCTCGCGGATCCCCTCGTCGCGCGCGGCCGCCGGGAGCCGGTCACCGGCGTCCTGCATCAGGCTGACCCACGCCTTGAGCTTGGTGAGTGGCGTCCTCAGCTCGTGGGAGGCCAGCATCATGAAGTCGCTCTTGATCCGGTCGACCTCACGCAGCTCGTTGAAGGCAACCGCCTCCAGCTCGTAGGTGTGGGTGAGCTGGCGGGCCCGGCTCTGCACCATCTCCCGTGCCAGCAGGCCGCTGATCAGGGCGATGACCACGAAGAGGAAGAGGCGCTCGGCGAAGAGGTTGGCGGTCTCGCGGTCAAACTGGCCGCCGTCGAGGAACCCGATGCCCAGGTAGATCGCCGCGATGCTGGCGGCGCAGATCAGGCTCCCGGCCAGGCCGAAGCGCAGGCTGCTGGCGATGATGACCAGGTAGAAGACCAGTCCCAGCTGGGAGTTGAACCCGCCGGTCAGGTCGACCAGGCAGCTCGCGATCGCGATGTCGAGCGCGAGCATGGCGTACTGTAGCCGTCGGGTCGGCAGGCGGTTGACCAGGAGCGCGATGGTCGTGGCCAGGGTGAAGACGGTCCAGATGCCGAGGAGCAGGTCGACCTCGGGGCGGTTGGGGGTGTTCTCGCCGGGGAAGTTCACGGTGACCGCGGCGAAGATGAGGACGATCCAGCGGGCCAGCTCGATGACCCGCTCCACGCCGGCCCGGCGGTCCCGGTCGAGGACGGTCGGCAGGTCAGGGATCGTGCGGTGCGGCGCCCCGCTCGGGGCTTCGGTTGTCGGGCGCGCGACCGTGCCGTCGATCGCGACTCCCGGGGTCACGCTCATCGAGGCGCACCAGTCCTCCGGCTCACGTCGATGAGCCTACTGTCCGCTTCGAGCGGGGGTACCAGCGCTTCCGGTAACAAGGCCGCATCGCCCCGCGTTACACGGGCCGACGAGGTGCCGCCGGCGCCGTTCCTGACCGCGCTGCACCTGCTCGGGACGGGCGGCGCTGCCGCCGTCGAGTCCTTCGACCGCGTGCTGGCCGCGGAGGCCGCTCCCACCTGGCGCGCCCTGGCCCTGCTCGGCCGCGGTCTGTGCGAGGAGATGAGCGGATCGCGGGCTGCCGCGCAGGCGAGCGTGCGCTCCGCCCTGGAGCAGTGGGCGAAAGCCGACCGGGGTCCCTGCGCGATGGCCCTCGCCGCCCTCGGCCGGGTGCTCGCGACCGGCCCCGACACCGAGCTCGGAGCCGCGTTCCTGGCATCCGCGCAGCGCCTGTCCGGTGGCAGCCCACCGGAGGTGCTCGGCGCCGTCCTCCTCGAGCTCGGGTCGGCGGCCGCCGAGAGCGGCGAGGCCCAGACGGCCGCGACCCACTGGCAGGAGGCCCTGGCCCGGGGGGACCCCCGTACCCGGGCTGCCGCCGCCGCCAACCTCGGACGTCTCGCCGCCGCCCGCGGTGACGCGGCCGCCGCGGAGAAGATGTTCCAGCGCGCGCTGACGGTGGGCGACGGGCCGCACGTGCCCGTGGTAGCCGACGGTCTGGTCACGCTGGCGTCGCAGGCGGCCGCGGAGGGGCGCTGGGATGAGGCGGACGCCCGTCTCCGTCAGGCCCTGCCGCTGCGCCAGGGGGATGGCGACGCCCACGGCGTCGCCGAGATCCTGCATGACATCGGCATCGCCAGCTGGCGGCGCAACGAGATGCCGCGGGCCACCCGCAACCTCGAGGAGTGCCGGGCCCGGGCCGAGGACCTGGGCGATGACGCCCTGCGCGGCGCCGCGCTGCGCGCCCTGGCGGCGGTCGCCCTGGACGGGGGGCGCCTGGTGGTCGCGCTCGCCTACGCGCAGGAGGCGGCGCTGGCGGCCCGGGGCCCCGGCGACCGGCGCCTGGTCGGCGCCGTCCTCCGCCGGGTCGGGGACGCGGCCCGCCGTCAGGGGTCCGCGTCGGTGAGTGGCGAGGCGTTCCGCGCCGCGGCCCGGATCCTGGCCGAGAGCGACTAGCCGGCCCGTGGCCGGGCCCGGGAGGCCGCCCGCGGGTGCTGTACTAGCAGGTCGGAGCGCTCGACGGCGACGGCGGCGTCGAGGTGGGGGGCGAGCCGCCCGCGGACATGACCACCCGGCCGCTCGCGGCGTCGTAGCAGTTGACCGTCCAGCCGAGCTGCAGCAGTGCCGAGGTGTCGGCGCTGTCGACGCCCAGGACGGCGTGCCGGAGGCGGTACCTGACCAGCAGCGCCTTCCAGCTCCCCGAGATGGTGGCGATGTCGAGGTAGCTGGTGAGCGGGCCGGTGCCGAAGATGCCGATCTCGTCGTAGACGAAGACCACCCGACCCGAGGGGAAGCGGTAGGCGAGGTAGCCGGCGTCGGCGTCTGAGCTGAGCAGCCGCTGGCCGGGGAAGTGGGCGGCGACGTAGTCGGCGGCGGCGGCGGGCTCATGGGTCTGCTCGAACTGCGCGGCTGAGGCCGCCGACGCCTGGGGTGCGGCCACCGCGATCGAGGCGGCGCTCACGGCCAGCGCCGCGACCAGGGCCAGGGGCGCGGGCAGGCGGACACCGAGACGGCGGCGGAGGCGGAGCGGGGCACGTCCGTCCCACGCCGCCGCACCGTACTCGGCCAGCTGGGGGATCGCCACAACCGCGAGGAGACTGACGTTGCGGACCGCCTGCAGGGTGAAGAGGAGGGCGGCGGTCGCGAGCAGGATGTCGGGTACCCGGGGCCGGCGGCCCAGCAGCCAGACGAGGACGAGCAGCGCCGCGACCACCGCGATCAGCCGGGTCAGGGCGTCGTGGAAGTTGGGTGACTGCCATTCGGAGACGAGCTGGGAGAGGATGGGATTGCCGAGGGTCTCGGCGATGTACCCGTAGAGGCCCGGGCCCGCCGGGTTCACCAGGGTGAGGGCGGCGGCGATCACCGAGGCGATCGCGAGCGGCCGGCGCCTCACCCCGGTCTCGAGGGGGACCGGGCGGAAGGCTGCCCAGAGCACGACCAGGACCGCGGCGCCGGCGACCAGGCCGAGCAGGACGGCGGCGGCGGCGGCGCCCACGCAGATCACCGCCAGCGAGGTGCTCGCCGACACCGGCGCCGCCCGGTCTCGCGCGGGTCGATGGATGATGAGGGTGAAGCCGAGCAGGGCGAGGCCCGCGATGAAGCCGGCGTGGAGGTTGGCCCAGAGCAGGTAGACGGGTGGCAGCAGCCAGACCACCCACCGGCTGCCGTCCCGCCAGCGCTGGACGATGAGGAGGGTCACCGCCACGCCGAGGGCGCTGACGGTCTCGGCCCGGACCCCGAGGGCCATCCCCGCCATCAGGCCGCCGACCACCATCGCGGCCGCGGACCAGCCCCGGGAGACCCGCGCCCCGCGGGGCATGGCCAGGGCGGCGACCAGGAGGGCGAGGCTGCCCACCAGCCCCAGCGCCAGGGAGGCCAGGCCGTCGCCGCCGAGGCGCACCAGGGAGGCGAGGGCCACCTCGTAGAGCCACTGCTGCTCCACCCAGGGATGCTGGGTGGCCACGAAGCTGAACGGCTCGGTGGCGGGGATGCCGCCGCTCAGGATCAGCCGCCCCAGGGCGATGTGCCACCACTCGTCTCCGTAGCGGAACAGCTGGACCGTGAAGGGGAGGGTGGCGCAGAACCCGCCGAGGAGCCAGGCGGCGCCGACCGCGCGCGAGCCGTGCCGCCCGCCGCCGGGTCGCGGGTCCTGCCCGGCGGGCCCGGGGGGGGTGGGCGGCCCGCTCACGACGAGGCTCCCGCGGCCTGGGCGGCCAGCTGGGCGCAGGTCCCGGTGGGCTTCGGTTGGGGCGGGAGGTGCAGCGAGGCCAGCTCGCTGCGGAGCACGAAGGCCTGGTTGTGGGGGTCGCTGTAGACCATCACCCAGGCGGGGCTCGCCGCGAGCACGTAGTCGAGGGCGGTGCCGGTGTCGAAGAGCACGACCTCGGTGCCGTAGCGCTGGAGGATGGCCTCCCACCCCGGCGTCACGTCGGCCACGTCGGCGTAGGTGTAGAGGAGGCTGTCGCCCATCAGCGCGGCGTCTCCGAAGATGAAGATCCGGTCGCCGGTCCCGGCCAGGCTCCAGGAGAGGTATCCGCCCTCCCCGTACTGGTTGAAGATCCGCAGCCCGTGGGGGGCGGAGCGCAGCCAGACGCTGGCGCAGACCGGGTACGTGTTGGCGTAGCTCAGGGCGGTCGGGCTGGTGGTCATCGCCGGGACCAGGCGCAGCCCCACCCACCCGGCCAGGAGTGCCGCGCTCATGACCACCAGGGCCGTGACCCGGACCCCGAACGCCGGCAGCCCGCGCCCCGGCGCGGGGGCCGGAGCGGTGGGGGGGGCGGCCTTGGCGCCTGCGGTCGGACCCGGTGAGGAGGCACCGGGCCGGGTCCGCATCCCGAGGCCGTCGCCGGCGCGGACCCGATCCAGGAGCCGGCTCAGCTGCTCGATCCAGACGGGGCTGGCGGCCGCCACGAAGAGGGCGACATTGCGCACCGACTCCAGGGCCAGCCCCGCGGTCGCCGCCACCAGCACGGCGTCCCGCGCGCGGACCCTCCGGTTGACGACCAGGAAGCCCAGCAGGCTCACCAGCATGACCGCGAAGCCGCGCACCTCCAGCATGTGGAAGTCGGGTGACTGCCATTCGAGGATGAGCGCCTGCTGGGCGGGCGAGGCCAGGGTCTCGGCGGCGTAGAGGAGGATTCCGGGCCCGTTGGGGTTGACCATCGACACGAGCGTGGAGAGGACGGTGACGCCGGCCAGGGTCGCTATCCGCCGGGGTGGGACCGGGTCGGGGAGGCCCAGCCGGCCGCCCGCCGCCTCGGCGACCACGATCAGCGCGGCGAAGGCGAGGCCCACGACGAAGCCGCCATGCAGGTTGCTCCAGAGCAGGAAGAGGGGGAGCATCAGCCAGAGCGACCTGCCTCCGCGGAGGAGGTGGCGCTCGATCAGGAGCAGCACCAGGCAGCTGAAGGTGAAGTCGACCATCTGGTCGCGGGGTCCCCAGATCGGATTGGCCGCCAGGGCGGCCACGATCAGGCCGATTCCCAGGCTCAGGCGGTTGCGGGTGTGGAGGCGGGCGCGCAGCAGGATCAGGACGACCCCGAACCAGGTCAGCAGGCTGAGCACGGGGACGATCGAGCCCAGCCCGCCGACGCTGTAGAGGGCGGCGACGCCGACCTCGAAGAGCCATTCGTGCATCGTCCAGTGATGGCCGGGGACGGTGTAGGTGTACGGAGCGGTCCCCAGCAGCTGGAGGTGGTTGGCGATCAGCAGCTGTCCGGTGCGGAGGTGCCACCAGAAGTCCGGGTCGGTGATGGACGAGGTGACGGCGATCCCGGTAACGAGCAGGGCGGCCACCAGCAGCAGCCCCCCGGGGGTGCTCAGGTCGTCGAGGCGGTCACGGAGGCTGCGGACCGGGCGTGCGCCGGCGGGGCCGGAGGCGGCGGTCTCGACGGTCCCGAACCCGCCCATGATCGGGTCGGAGGCCATCGACCCGGACCCCCGCTCGGCCCGGTTCAGGGCCGAGCCGGTCCGTCCCCGGCCGGGACCGAGGCGACGGGATGCGCGCTCACCGCGGGCGACGAGTTGGCCTGGGGAAGCGACTCCGGGACCAGGCGCTCGAGCACGGCCATGAGCTGGCGCGGGTTGAACGGCTTGTTCATGAACTCGATGCCGCCCAGGTCCATGACCGCCTGGATGTCGTCGTCGAAGACCCGGGCGGTGAGCAGGACGATCGGCACGGCGGCGAAGCGGCGGTCGGCCCGCAGCTCCCGGCAGACGGTGAGGCCGGAGATCCGGGGCATCATCACGTCGACGACCAGCGCGTCCGGCGGCCAGTTGTCCACCGCGGCAAGGGCATCGGCGCCGTCGTTGACGGTGAGGACGTCGTAGCCCTGATTGCTCAGCAGCATGTCGACAAGGCGGCGCAGCGCCGGGTCATCCTCGGCAACGAGGATGCGCGCCGGCCCCGGCGTGTCGCTCATCGCTCTCGTCCTCACTAGGTCGTGCCGTATCGACACCACTCGGGAACGGCGGTCCCGTGAGCCGGTTATACGCTCGGGGTGTAAAGCGGGGGTGACGGCGCAACCGGCTTGTCACAGAGCCGATGTGCGGCCTTCCCAGCCGGCCGTCGCTGACCACCGACCCGTAACGTGAGCTGCCGGTGCCGGCCGACGTCGCCGAGGGCGGCTGCTCGTTCGACGCGCTCGGCGCCGCCGTGGCGGGGCCGCCCGGCGCTTGCCGCGGGGCGGTCACGTCGTGGCCGCGTCATTGTCACTTCGGCGCGGCAATCCCCTTCGGAAGCCGCCGGTATCATGGCCGCGCAGTGTTGTGCGCGTCTCTGCCCAAATGACCGTGGCCGCAGAGGCCGGCCGGCCGGTCAATCCAGCCGCGATCTCCGGCGTCCGGTTCCTCATCACCAAGCGGATCGAGGACATCGAGGGGGTGGCACTGCGCCTGGAGACCCGGCAGGCGGACGCCGTCGAGCGCCGGGACCAGCTGCGGGACCGCCTCGAGGAGGCCGAGGTGGCCTGGAGCCACGTCCTCAAGAACTTCGAGCGCTTCGCCGTGGAGGACATCGACACCCAGTTCCGGATGGTGTCCTCCACCCGGGCCGATCTCGCCTCCCTGGAGGAGAGGACGCGGGACACGGCCGCGCGGCTGACCGACATCCACCACGAGCAGGAGGTCCTCCGCCAGGTCTACCGGAGCCTCGACGATCTGGCGGCGAGTGCCTCGTCGTCCCCGCAGTCAGGGGGCACGGCCCGCCTGCGCAACACCTCGCGCCAGGTCTTCCAGATCATCGAGGAAGAGCGGATGCGGATCGCCCGGGACATGCACGACGGCCCCGCCCAGTCGATGGCCAACCTCGTGCTCCAGGCCGAGATCCTGGAGCGGCTGATCAGCCGTGACCCCCAGCTGGTCGTCAACGAGCTGGCCGACTTCAAGGACGGGGTCCGGGGGGTCCTGGACGAGACCCGGCGGCTGATCTTCGACCTGCGCCCGATGACCCTCGACGACCTGGGACTCGTCCCCACCCTGCGCAAGTTCACCAAGGACTTCGAGCTGGGCGGGCTGACCACCAGCCTGCGCGTCATCGGCGAGGAGACCCGGCTTCCCGGCGCGCTGGAGCCGACCCTCTTCCGGATCATCCAGGAGGCGATGAACAACGCCAGGAAGCACGCTCGGGCCAAGAACGTCGAGGTCGCCGTCGCCTTCCAGCCGCATGCCGTCTCGGCCATCGTGCGCGACGACGGAGTCGGCTTCGACGTGGCCGCCGCCGAGGGGCGCCTGGATTCGGGCAGGCATCTCGGGATGATCTCGATGCGGGAGCGTGCCGAGCTGGAGAAGGGGCATCTCGAGATCCGGTCGCAGATCGGCAAGGGCACCGAGGTCCGGGTCAGCTTCGAGCACTGACCGTTGGGGGATGGGGCCCAGGCGGTTAAGACCTGGCTCGGCGAGTCGCGGCCGGGTCCTCGATTGAGACAATGGGCACGTGCGGTTCCGCGTCCTGGCGTGCGACTTCGATGGAACCATCGCCACCGATGGCGTGGTGGCTCCGGAAACCCTGGCGACGTTGGAGCGGGTGCGGGCGACCGGACGGCGGCTGCTCCTGGTCACCGGCCGGACCGGCCTCCAGCTGGAGGCGGTGTTCGCGCGCTGGAGCCTCTTCCACCGTGTCGTCCTCGAGAACGGCGCCGTCCTCGTCGACCCGGCCTCCGGCATCGAGCGTCTGCTCTGCTCGCCCGTGTCCGACCGGCTGGTGGCCGAGCTGCGCCGCCGCGAGGTGGAGCCGCTGGCGGTGGGCCGCGCCGTGTGCGCCGCCGCGGTCCGCCACCTGGATACGATTCGAGGGGCGGTCCGCGATCTGGACCTCCCGCTCCACGTCGTCGTCAACCGCGGCGGGGCCGTGGTCCTGCCCCTCGGCGTCAGCAAGGGCTCGGGCACGCGCGTGGCACTCCAGGCCCTCAGGGAGGGGGTGGAGGCCTGCGTGGCCATCGGCGACGCCGAGAACGACCTGCCCATGCTCGCCGCCGTCGGGTGCGGCGTCGCCGTCGCCAATGCGCTGGACGAGGTCAAGGCGGCCGCCGACCTGGTGACGTCCAAGCCGAACGGGTCGGGCACCGTGGAGCTGGCCGGGAACCTCGTCGCCGATGACCTGGCTGGAGCCCTGGCCGGGGCCCGCGGCAGGCCGGCCGCCCTCCGCTGAGCCCCCGGCTCGGCTCGCGGAAACCGGCCGGCCGGCACGGTATCAATGGATCGGCTCAGCGGCGTGGCCGAGCCGTAACTGGTGGGGGATGAGCCTGTAACCCGCCGGGTTGATGATGCGAGAGACCGGTCCCGCCGAGGCGGATTCCGGTTCCGGATCGCCCTCCCTTCCCAAGGGCCGCCGGCGACGTCAGGTCGCTGGCGGCCCCTTATTCGTCCGGGGGCGGACGGCGCAGCCGTCCCGCACCGCCATCATGGGTTTGTTGCGCGGGTTGGCGCGAAAGCGGCCTATCGTTCTCGCGATGGATGCTGCCCTCGTCGCCTCCCTGAACCTGGGGGCCAGCGAGGTCGCGCCCGCGATCGCCGCCCTGGCGGGCTGCCTGCTCAGCTACCTCGCCTACAAGCTCTTCTACCGGCCCGACTTCGGCATGCCGGTGAGGCGCCGCCTGCTGGCCCGGCGCATCCGCTTCCGCCGCGACCAGTTCGCCGATGCGCCGATGTGGTGGTCCGACCTCCAGATCCAGCGCGCCATCAGCGGCCACTGGAAGCGGAGCCTCCGCGACACCGTGACCCGGCCGGGCCCGCCCGTCGCGGAGCTGACCGGACACCCGCCCGCGGCGAGCGCCTGGAGCGAGCCCGGTACCGACCACGCCGGGTGGGGAGGTAGGGGACCGGCGGCTCTGGCGCTGGCCGCATCGGGGGCGGCTGAGGGGAGCCCGGTCGGGCCCCCCTCACTCAGGGGATCAGAGCGGCCCCGCGCCGTCCGCGACCTGGGGCGGGGCTTCCGCGCCGGCGATCACGGCCTCGGGCTCCCCGGCGATCTCCTCGCCGTCAGCGGTGACGGCGCCGCCGGCGCCGCCGTCCTCCTCATAGAGGCGGACCGCCTCCTCGCGCAGCTTTTGGTAGTAGTCGAGGCCGGTCCCGGCGGGGATCAGCTTGCCGATGATGACGTTCTCCTTGAGACCGCGGAGGCGGTCGATCTTGCCCGAGATGGCAGCCTCGGTGAGCACCCGGGTGGTCTCCTGGAACGACGCCGCGGAGAGCCATGAGGCGGTGTTGAGGGCCGCCTTGATCAGCCCCAGCAGGACGGTCTGGGCGATGGCCGGCTCGCCGCCCTCGCTCAGCGCCTTGGCGTTGGCCTCCTCGAACTCGAACTGGGAGACGATCTCGCCGGGCAGCAGGTCGGTGTCGCCGGAGTTGTCGATGCGGACCTTGCGCATCATCTGCCGGACGATCACCTCGATGTGCTTATCGTTGATGTCGACGCCCTGGTTGCGGTAGACGGACTGGACCTCGTGGACCAGGTAGTTCTGGACGTCGTCCCGGCCCCGGACCAGGAGCAGCTCCTGAGGGCTGATCGACCCCTTGGTGAGCCGGTCCCCGGCCTGGATGTGGTCGCCGTCGCGGACCACGAGCTCGGACGAGGCCGGCACCGCGTACTCGCGGGCCTCCTCGTCGGTGGTGCGCACCGTGATCTCGCTCTTGCCGACCCGGACCAGCCCCGCGTACTTGCTGCGGATCGAGATCTCGCTGCCGTTCTCGTCGAAGCCGCGGATCAGCTCGGTGCCCTCGCTGACCGGCTGGCCATCCTCGACGGTGACCGCGTGGCGCGGCGGCACCGCGTACGTGGAGTCGAAGACGTCGCGCGAGAAGATCTTCACCTTCAGCGACTTGGTGTCGCCCCGGATGACCTCCACCTCTCCGTCGATCTCGCCGATCAGGGCCTTGCCCTTGGGGACGCGGGCCTCGAACAGCTCCTCGACCCGGGGAAGTCCCTGGGTGATGTCCGCGCCACCGGTCGCCACCCCACCGGTGTGGAAGGTCCGCATGGTGAGCTGGGTGCCCGGCTCGCCGATCGACTGGGCGGCGATCACGCCCACCGCCTCACCGATCTCGACCATCCGGCCGGTGGCCAGGTTGCGGCCGTAGCAGGCGCGGCACACCCCCTCCCGCGCCTTGCAGGTCATGATGCTGCGCACCTTGATGCGCGGCAGGCGCTCGCGCCCGGCGAAGATCCGCCGCGCGGTTTCGTCGCTGATCTCATCGCCGGCGGCCACCAGGATCTCGTCACCCAGGGTGATGTCCTGGGCGGCGATCCGGCCGGCATAGCGCTCGATGACGCGTTCCCTGAGCTCCTCGTCCTCGAGATCGATCCAGATCCCCGCGGTGGTCTCGCAGTCCTCGATGCGCACGATCACGTCCTGGGCGACGTCGACCAGGCGCCGGGTCAGGTATCCCGAGTCGGCGGTGCGCAGCGCGGTGTCCGCCAGACCCTTGCGGGCTCCGTGGGTGGAGATGAAGTACTCGAGAACGGTCAGCCCCTCGGAGAAGTTGGCCTTGATCGGAAGGTCGATGATCCGGCCGGTGGGGTCGGCCATCAGGCCGCGCATGCCGGCCAGCTGACGGATCTGCTGGGTCGAGCCACGGGCCCCGGACTGGGACATCATCAGCACCGAGTGGAACTTGTCGAAGGACGACATGGTCACCCTGGTGACGTCGTCGGTCGCCTTGGTCCAGATCTCCACCGTCTTCAGGTAGCGCTCGTCGTCGGTGATCAGGCCGCGCCGGTACTGGAGGTCGATCTCCTCGACCGCACGCTCGGCGTCGGTGATGATCGGCGCCTTCCCCGCCGGCGTCTTGATGTCCATCGCGGCGATGGTCACCCCGGCCTGGGTGGCGTAGTGGAAGCCCAGCTTCTTGATGCTGTTGACGATCACGGCGGTGCGCGCCGAGCCGTAGAGGTCGTAGCACTCCTTGATGATCTGGGCGAGCTTGCGCTGATCCATGTTCTCGTTGCGGAAGACCATGGAGGGCAGGTTGTTCTCGGTGGCCAGCTGGCCCAGCGGCAGGACGTCGTTGAAGATGAGCCGCCCCACGGTGGTGACCACCAGCTCGGTGCCGGTGGGCTCCTCGTTACCCTGACGGCGGGCCGCCAGCAGCCGCTTGGGGAGCCGAACCCGCACGTAGTGGTGGAGGAACACCTGTCCGTGCTCGTAGGCGATGCGCGCCTCCTCCGGGTTGCTGAAGGTGGGCAGGTGCCGGATCTCGTCCGGGTCTCGGGGACGGTCCTGACCCTCCTGGGTGAGGTAGTAGGCCCCCAGGACGATGTCCTGGCTGGGGGCCACCACCGGACGGCCGTCGGAGGCGCTGAGGATGTTGTTGGACGACATCATCAGGTTGCGGGCCTCGGCGATCGCACCGCTGAAGAGGGGCACGTGGACGGCCATCTGGTCGCCGTCGAAGTCGGCGTTGAAGGCCTTGCAGACCGAGGGATGGATCTGGATCGCCTGACCCTCGACGAGCACCGGCATGAAGGCCTGGATGCCGAGCCGGTGCAGGGTCGGGGCCCGGTTGAGGAGCACCGGGTGCTCCTTGATCACCTGGTCGAGGACGTCCCACACCTCGGGACGCACCCGCTCCACCATCCGTTTGGCGCTCTTGATGTTCTGGGTGTAGTTCTGCGACACCAGCTCGCGCATGACGAACGGCTTGAACAGCTCCAGGGCCATCTTCTTGGGCAGACCGCATTCGTGGAGACGCAGCTCCGGTCCGACCACGATCACCGAGCGTCCGCTGTAGTCGACGCGCTTGCCGAGCAGGTTCTGACGGAACCGGCCCTGCTTGCCCTTGAGCATGTCGGAGAGCGACTTGAGCTTGCGGTTCCCGGTCCCGGTGATGGCCCGGCCGCGGCGGCCGTTGTCCACCAGGGCGTCGACCGCCTCTTGGAGCATCCGCTTCTCGTTGCGGACGATGATCTCGGGAGCCCCCAGCTCCAGCAGCCGCTTCAGCCGGTTGTTGCGGTTGATGACCCGGCGGTACAGATCGTTGAGGTCGCTGGTGGCAAAGCGGCCGCCATCCAGCTGGACCATCGGACGCAGCTCCGGCGGGATCACCGGGAGGACGTCGAGGATCATCCACGACGGGCTGGTCGACGACTTGCGGAAGGCCTCGACGACGCGCAGGCGCTTGATCGCCTTCTGGCGCCGCTGACCGCTCGTGGACTTGGACTCCTCACGGAGCTGGAGGGACTCCTGGGCGAGGTCGATCTGGTTGAGCAGCTCGCGGACCGCCTGGGCTCCGATGCCCGCCCGAAACACCTTGCCGAACTTCTCGATGTGCTCGCGATACTGGGTGTCGGTGAGCAGCTCCCGGGGCGCCAGCGTCTCGAGCTGCTGGCGGCTGCTCTCGATCTCCTGGCGGAGGGCCTCCAGCTCCCCGCTTCCCAGGTGCGCCGCCTCGGCGCGCGCCCCCTCGGCGTCGGCGCGCCATTGGGCGATCTCACCGGCGGCCTCGTCCTGGGCGAGCCGAGCCCGGCCCGACATCTCGTCCTCGAGGGCCTCGCGGCGCTGGGCCAGCCGGTCCTGGACCGCCATGGCGGCGTCCTCGTCGAGCACCCGGCCCTTCTCGAGGACGACCTCGTCCTCGACGCCGTCGCCGAGGATGAAGCGGGCGGGAGCCTTCTTGCCCTTCAGCTGCTGGATACGCTCATCGAGGTCGGCGGCTGATCGGTCGAGGACGGCCAGCCGCTCCGCCCGCTCCACCTCTATCCGGCGGACCCTCTCCGTCGTCTCGGCCTCCCGGGCCGCGATCTGCTCGGCCAGCTCCGATCCGCCGCCCTCGCCGCGCAGCCGCTCCCGGAGGGCGATGACGCGCTCGTCGGTGTCCGGGTCGAGCTTGGCGAGGAGGTCCTGGCGCGCCTTCTCGTCCACCGAGACGACGATGTAGTTGGCGAAGTAGAGGACCTTCTCGAGGTTGCGCGGGCTCATGTCGAGGAGCAGGCCCATCCGCGAGGGGATGCCCTTGAAGTACCAGACGTGGGACACCGGCGAGGCCAGCTTGATGTGCCCCATCCGCTCCCGGCGGACCTTGCTCCGGGTCACCTCGACGCCGCACTTGTCGCAGATGATGCCCTTGTACCGGTATCGCTTGTACTTGCCGCAGTGACACTCCCAGTCCTTGGTGGGCCCGAAGATCTTCTCGCCGAAGAGCCCGTCCCGCTCCGGCTTGAGGGTGCGATAGTTGATCGTCTCCGGCTTGGTGACCTCGCCGTGCGACCAGGAGAGGATCATCTCCGGGCTGGCGATCGAGAGTCGGAGGGCGTCGAAGTTCTCGAGTTTCAGCATCACTGACCTTCAGTTGCGTTGGGCAGGTGTCGCCGGTTGATCGCGGCAGGAGTGTCATAGGGGGCATCGGAACCGGACAGGGTCGGGACCGAAGCGGTGGGGGAGACGCGGCGGTGCGTGCGTGGCGAAGGCATCGCGGAGGAGATGCGCGGGTGCGTGCCGAGCGCAGGTTTGCCGCAGGCGCGGGTGGCAACCGCGCCGCCCGGGGTCCCCGCGTGGCCTGCCACGTGGGGTGGGATGCAAGGGCGCCGAGCGCCAGTCAGGGCGCGAGGACGCCCGGACCGGAGCGAGGCACCACCCCCGCGGCTCCACCCGGAGCGCATCTGGACCAAGGTGCTCAACGACCGGCCTCGTCGACGTCGTCCCTCTCGTCACGCTCGAGGTGGATCCCCAGGTCGAGTGGGATGTCGGGGATGTCCTCCTCGCCGAGCACGATCTGGTTCTCGTCCTCGGACTGGATCTCGACCCCCAGGGCCAATCCCTCCAGCTCCTTGACCAGCACCCGGAACGACTCGGGGATGCCGGCCTCGAGGGTGTTCTCGCCCTTCACGATGGCCTCGTAGGCCTTGACCCGGCCGACGATGTCGTCCGACTTGACGGTGAGGATCTCCTGGAGGATGTGGCTCGCTCCGTACGCCTCCAGGGCCCAGACCTCCATCTCGCCGAAGCGCTGGCCGCCGAACTGGGCCTTGCCGCCGAGCGGCTGCTGGGTGACCAGGGAGTACGGGCCGGTGCTGCGGGCGTGGATCTTGTCCTCGACCAGGTGGGCCAGCTTCAACATGTAGATGTACCCGACGGTGATGTCGCGGTCGAAGAACTCGCCGGTCCGGCCGTCGCGCAGACGCACCTTGCCGCTCGGGGGCAGGCCCGCCCGGCCCAACTCCTCTTCGATGACGGCCTCCGACGCCCCGTCGAAGACCGGCGATGCCACCTTTATCCCGAGCGCCTGGGCGGCCCAGCCGAGGTGGGTCTCCAGCACCTGGCCGAGGTTCATCCGGCTGGGGACGCCGAGGGGGTTGAGGACGATGTCCACCGGGGTGCCGTCGGGCAGGTAGGGCATGTCCTCGATGGGGAGGATGCGGGCGATGACCCCCTTGTTGCCGTGCCGCCCGGACATCTTGTCGCCCTGGGAGATCTTCCGCTTCTGGGCGACGTAGACCCGGATCAGCTCGTTGACCCCCGGGGGCAGCTCATGACCCGACTCGCGGCTGAACACCTTGACGTCGACCACCGTGCCCCGCTCGCCGTGGGGGACGCGGAGCGACGAGTCGCGGACCTCGCGGGCCTTCTCCCCGAAGATGGCCCGGAGCAGCCGCTCCTCGGCGGACAGCTCGGACTCGCCCTTGGGGGTGATCTTGCCGACCAGGATGTCGCCGGGCTGGACCTCGGCGCCGATGTAGATGATGCCCCGGTCGTTGAGGTTCTTCAGCGACTCCTCGGCGATGTTGGGCAGGTCGCGGGTGATGTCCTCGGGGCCGAGCTTGGTGTCACGGGCCTCGATCTCGAACTCCTCGATGTGGATCGAGGTGTACTTGTCCTCCCGGACCACCGACTCGCTGATCAGGATCGCGTCCTCGAAGTTGTAGCCCTCCCATGGCATGAAGGCGCAGAGCACGTTGCGTCCGAGCGCCAGCTCGCCGTTGTCGGTGGAGGGGCCGTCGGCCAGCGCGCTGCCCGCCTCGACCCGGTTGCCGGCCTTGACCGTGATCCGCTGGGAGAGGCAGGTGCCCTGGTTGCTCCGGACGAACTTGTGGATGCCGTACCAGATGTCCGGCCCGCCGTCGTCGGGCCGCACCAGGATGCCGATGCCGGCGTCCTGCCCGCTGCGGACCTTGACCACGGAGCGGTCGTCGTCCGCCGGCTCCGGCCAGGAGACCCCGACCACGGTCCCACTGCCCTGGGAGATGACCATCTCCCCCGAGTTGCGGGCGGCGTGGGACTCCATGCCGGTGCCGACGATCGGGGCCTCGGTGACCAGCAGTGGCACTGCCTGTTTCTGCATGTTCGAGCCCATCAGGGCGCGGTTGGCGTCGTCGTGCTCCAGGAAGGGGATGAGCGCGGTCGCCACCGAGACGGTCTGCTTCGGTGAGACGTCCATGTAGTCGACCTCGGCCACCGGAAGGTCCTTGAAGGTGTGGCGGCTGCGGCAGGCGGTGTGGACGACGGTGAAGTGGCCGGCCATGTCGACCGGGGCGTTGGCCTGGGCGACCGTGTACTTGTCCTCCTCGTCAGCCGAGAGGAAGACGATCTCGTCGGAGACCCAGGGGACGATCCGGACCCGCTCGACGCCCTGCTGGGCCAGCTTCCTGACGTCCTCGGTGTCCAGCACGTGCCCGGCCGGCAGCGAGTCGGCGGCCTCGCGCAGGGTCTGACCGACCAGCGAGCGGCTCTCGCGCGGGTCGCCCGTGGCCACCTCGCGGTAGACGCGGCGGAAGGGCGCCTCGATGAAGCCGAACTCGTTGACCCGGGCGAAGGTGGCCAGCGAGCCGATCAGTCCGATGTTCGGCCCCTCGGGGGTCTCGATGGGGCAGATCCGCCCGTAGTGGCTGTAGTGGACGTCCCGGACGTCGAAGCCGGCGCGCTCCCGGGAGAGGCCGCCCGGCCCGAGCGCCGAGAGGCGCCGCTTGTGGGTCAGCTCGGCCAGCGGGTTGGTCTGGTCCATGAACTGGGAGAGCTGCGACGACCCGAAGAACTCCTTGATCGCGGCCACCACCGGCCGCGCGTTGATCAGGCTTGCCGCCGTGACCGTGGCCGCGTCGCAGATGGTCATCCGCTCCTTGATGATCCGCTCCATCCGGATCAGGCCCATCCGGAACTGGTTCTGGAGCAGCTCGCCGACGGCCCGCACCCGGCGGTTGCCGAGGTGGTCGATGTCGTCGGGCTCGCCCATGCCGTTGTTGAGGGAGATCAGCTTGCGGACGATGGAGACGAAGTCCTGGTTGTCCAGCACCCGCCGCTCCTTGTCCAGGGCGCGCTCCCGGGCCTCGTCCTCGGGGATGCCGAGGTTCTTGTCAAGCTTGAAGCGGCCCACCTTGCTGAGGTCGAAGCGGCGGGGGTTGAAGAACAGCGAGCTGAGCAGGTTGCGGGCGTTCTCCACCGTGGGTGGGTCACCCGGGCGGATCTTGCGATAGAGCTCGATCAGCGCCTCCTCGACCGAGCTGGTGGCGTCCTTCTCCAGGGTCGCCTGGATGTAGGTGTGCTCGGGGTCGTTGTCGGCGTCGGCGAAGAAGGCGCGGATGTCGTCGTTGCTGGCGTAGCCCAGCGCCCGCACCAGGGTGGTCACCGGGACCTTGCGCTTGCGGTCGATCTTGACCGTGAGCACGTCCTTGTTCGAGGTCTCGATCTCCAGCCAGGCCCCCCGGTTGGGGATGAGCTTGGCGGCGTACAGGATCCGGCCGGTCACCCGGTCCTCGGCGGCGGTGAAGTAGACGCCGGGGGAGCGCACCAGCTGGCTGACCACGACCCGTTCGGTGCCGTTGACGATGAAGGTGCCCTGCGGGGTCATCATCGGGAAGTCGCCCATGAAGACCTCGGTCTCCTTGATCTCGCCCGCGTTCTCCCCGGTCTTGATGTGGAGGCGGGTGTTGATCCGGAGTGGCGCGCTGAAGGTCATGTCCCGCTGCCGGCACTCCTCCTCGTCGTACTTGGGAGTGCCGAACTCGTAGTCCAGGAAGCGCAGCTCGTAGTTCTTTCCGGTGTAGTCGGTGATCGGGTTGATCTCGTCGAAGAGCTCCCGGAGCCCCTCTTTGCAGAACCAGGCGAATGAGTCCAACTGTGTCTGGATGAGGTTCCCCACCTCCAGCTTGTCGGCGATCTGACCGTAGTTGTGACGGCTGGAGGGCGTGGAAGCAGAAAGGACCATGTGCTAGAGTTCCCCTGACAAGCGGCTACGCGCGGACGCCGGCGGTGATGGGCACAATCTCACAGCATACCAAACCCACCGGCGCCCGGGCACGGTGAGTTGCGCCCGCGCGAGCGGATGTTCGGGCGGATGTTCGGATCGCCTGCGAGGATGCCCAGGCTTACCAGTCTACCCTGTTCGACCCCGATCAAACTGCCGCGGGCCGGCGGCGGGGGGGACGGCCCCCCGAACGGGGCTCGCCGCTCCTCGCCGCCGTCCGGCGGCGGCCGTGGTCAGCGGATCTCGACGGTGGCGCCCGCCTCCTGCAGCTTGGCCCTGACCTGCTCGGCCTCCTCCCGGGGAACAGCTTCCCGGACCGCCTTGGGGGCGGCGTCGACCAGGTCCTTGGACTCCTTGAGGCCCAGGCCGGTGATCTCCCGCACCGCCTTGTAGACGTTGATCCTGGCGTCACCGGCGGCGGTCAGGACCACGGTGAACTCGGTCTGCTCCTCGGCCGGTGCGGCCTCGGCGGCGGCGGCGGGGGCGGCGGCCATGGCCACCGGGGCGGCGGCCTTGATCCCGAGCTTCTCCTCCATCAGCTTCACGGCGTTGATGACGTCGAGCACGCTCCAGGACGGCAGCGCGTCGACGAACTCCTCGGGGGTGATGGTTTTCGTGGCCATGGGTTGGCTCATCTCCTGGATTGATTCAATTGATCTGATTTGGCATGCGAGCGGGCGCGGCCCGGGTCAGGCGGCCTCGAGCTTGGCCCGGTAGGCGTCGAGGGTGGCGGCGAGGCTGGAGGGGATCGAGGCGAGCCCGGCCGCCAGCTGGGTGAGGGGTGCCTGGAGGGTGCCGGCGAGCTGGGCGAGGAGGACCTCCCGGGGTGGGAGGTCGGCGAGGGTCTGGACCCCGCCGGCGTCGAGCACCTGGCCCTCGACGAAGCCGGCGAGGAGGGGGAGGCGCCGGTTGACCCGGTGGTAGTCGCTGAGGACCCTGGCCGGCACCGACAGCTCGCCGAAGCCCAGGGCCAGGCCCACCGGTCCGCTGAGGACGCTGCCGAGCTGGGCGATGCCCGCCTGCTCGGCCGCCCGGCGGGCCAGCGTGTTCTTGACCACGTGGTAGTCGATGCCCTGGCCGCGCAGCTGGGTGCGCAGCTCCTCGAGCTGTTTGACGGTGAGCCCCCGGTAGTCGGTGACGATCGCCGAGGTCGCCCTGCCGAGCTCGGTGGCGAGGCTCTCCACGGTCTCGCGCTTGCGCGGGCCGGCGCGCTGGGCCGCCTCCTCGGCGGTCGTGGCCTTGGGCATCGGGTCAGGTCCTCCAGGTCGGGCCGCCGCACCGCCCGGTGAGAGCGGCGGACGGCGGGCGTCGCGAGGACGCCGGGCCGGACGACCGAACTCACCTGCGCAGGAGATTGAGGGGACGGTCCCCGCCTGCGGTCTCGGGCGAGATGCGTGAGCGCCGTGATGGATCCGTGAGCCGCCGAGGATAGCAGACGCCCGGCCTGCCACCATATGGAGAGGGGAGGACCAGGTCGAGGAGGGACCACGGGCATGCTTCTCGAAGGACGGCGAGCGCTGGTCACCGGGGCGTCCAGCGGCATCGGCAGAGCGACCGCGCTGCGCCTCGGAGAGGAGGGCGCGCGGGTGGCGGTGAACTACTTCTCCGCCCGGGAGCGGCCCGACGCGGAGGCGGTGGTTGCCCGGATCGACCCGGCGGGCGCCCGCGCCTATGCGGTCCAGGCGGACGTCGGGGCCGAGGCGGACGTGATCCGGATGGTGGGGGAGTGCCGGGAGCGCCTCGGGGGCCTCGACCTCCTCGTCAACAACGCCGGCATCGTGAGGCAGGCCGCCACCCTGGAGACGCCGCTCGACCTCTGGGAGCAGACCCTGCGGACCAACCTCACCGGTGCCTTCCTCTGCCTGCGCGAGGCCGGCAGGTTGATGGCGGCCCAGGGGCGCGGGGTCATCGTCACCATCACCTCGGTCCACGAGTTCATCCCCTGGCCCGGATTCGCCCACTACTGCGCCTCCAAGGGCGGGCTGAAGCTGCTCACCCAGACCGTCGCCCGCGAGTGGGCCCCTCTCGGCATCCGGGTGCTCGCCATCGCTCCGGGGGCCATCGACACCGCCGCGAGCTCTGCCGCTCTCGATGACGTCGAGGGCCGCGCCCGGGTCGAGGCCGAGATCCCCCTCGGTCGCTACGGACGGCCCGAGGAGATCGCCGCCGCGGTGGTGTGGGCGGCCAGCGACCAGGCCGGCTACGTCACCGGGACCACCCTGGTGGTGGACGGGGGCATGAGCACGTACCCGAACTTCGTCTGAGATGGCCGCTGCGAGGACCGGGCCCGCCCCCCCGGCCGGGCGGCGACCGGTCGCCACCGGGCGCTGGAAGCACCTCGCGACCTCCAACCCGGGAGGCTGGTTCGACCTCGCCACCGAGGACACCGGGGAGGTCCCGGTGCGGCTGTTCCTCACCCCGTCGCTGCTCGAGGAGGTGGAGGACGGCGTCTACCCCCAGATCGTCAACGCCACCCGCTTCCCGGGGGTCCGGATGGTGGCGATCACCCCCGACGTCCACGTCGGCTACGGCGTCCCGGTCGGCTCGGTCATCCTCACCGACGCTCGAAGCGGTGCGGTGGCCATGGGCCCGGTCGGCTTCGACATCGGCTGCGGCATGGTCTCGGCGCGGTCGGAGGTGCCGGCCCGGGCGGCCACCCCGGAGCGGCGCCTCGCCTTCAACCGCGCCGTGCTCCGGCGGGTGGCCATGGGGGCGGGGGAGGCCAGCCGGACCCCGTTGCGCCGGCTCGACGCCCGGGAGTTCGAGGCGATCTGCCGCGGCGGGGCCGCCCACTACGTGGAGAGGTACGGCTCCTGCTTCGACCGCCAGCGGGCGGAACGGGACCGGATCCCCGTCGACGACTCCTGGCAGGTGCCCTGGGGCGGCCCGGGCCGCCCCGAGCGCGGCATCCCGCAGCTCGGCTCGCTGGGCGGCGGAAACCACTTCATCGAGCTCCAGGAGAGCCTGGAGACCGGCACCCTGTGCGTCCAGGTGCACACCGGCAGCCGCGGCTTCGGCCACGGGCTCGCCACCAACTACTTCGCGCTCGCCCAGGCGAAGCGGCCGGAGGTCGTCACCGACCTCGACCTCGGCTTCTTCACCCCCGACCAGGCGCTCCACCGCGACTACCTGAACGCGGTGGCAGCCGGCGCCAACTTCGCCATCGTCAACCGGATGGTCATCGTCGAGGAGGTGGGGGCGGCCTTCGAGGAGACCTTCGGCGCGCCCCTGGAGCTGGTCTACGAGATCAGCCACAATCTGGTCCAGCGCGAGACCCACCCCGAGTTCGGCGACGTCCTCGTGCACCGGAAGGGCGCCACCCGGGCCTTCCCGGCCGGCCATCCCGCCCTCGCCGGCGGCCCCTGGGCCGAGCGGGGCCACCCGGTGCTCATCCCGGGGTCGAACTACGACCTCTCCTTCATCCTCCGGCCGCTGGCCGGCGCCGTGGCCAGCGGGTACTCGGTCAACCACGGGGCCGGCCGGCGGATGTCGCGGGCGTCGGCGATGCGCCAGCTCGACCAGCGGGACGTCGACGCCCAGTACCGGAGCCGGGGCATCGTGGTCAACGCCGACGGCCGGGTGCCCCTCGACGAGGCGGGCCCCGCCTACAAGTCCTCTCAGGAGGTGGTGGCCGCGGTGGTCGCCGCCGGCCTCGCCGAGATCGAGCACCGGCTGCGGCCGCTGTCCTCGCTCAAGGCGGCCGATGCCCGGACACGGCGCGGTCACCGGGGCGCCGCCGGGCGGTAGGTCCGGCGCGCCGCCCGCCATGCCGTCCAGGCCAGGCGTGGCCCGGGGGGCGGATGGTGTGTGGAGACTCCCGTCCCGACTGATTCGTGACGAAATGTTCGTCACGAATCTTCTTGTGCCGACCGGAGAACCACAGGGCTCGCCATGCCCGCCGGCGGGCGGCGGGCGCCCGGTTGCCCGACCCCCTGCCCCGGCACGAGCAGGCCGGCGGTGGTTCGCGCTGAATTGACGCGCGAGCCTCCGCGCTGGTAGGATGCTGCCTCGCGCCCAATTTGGGCGACGCTGCGTCCATGCGCGCCCCGGAAGGGGCGCTGTTCAGTTCCAGACGGAGCTCTGTGCCCACCACTCAGCAGCTGGTCCGCAAGGGCCGGGTCCGGATCATCCGGAAGACCAAGGCCCCCGCGCTGCGGGGCTCGCCCCAGCGCCGGGGTGTCTGCGTGCGCGTCTACACGACCACCCCCAAGAAGCCGAACTCGGCGCTCCGCAAGGTGGCCCGGGTCCGCCTGACCAGCAAGGCCGAGGTGACCGCCTACATCCCCGGGATCGGCCACAACCTCCAGGAGCACTCGGTGGTGATGATCCGGGGCGGCCGGGTCAAGGACCTCCCCGGCGTCCGCTACCACATCATCCGGGGCACCCTGGACACGGCCGGGACCAAGAACCGCAAGCAGGGGCGCAGCAAGTACGGCGCCAAGCGCGAGAAAGCGGCCAAGTAGGGACCTGATCGAGATGCCACGCCGTGCCCGCGTCCAGCGCCGCAACATCCTCCCCGACCCGATCTACGCGAGCCCCGCGCTGGCCAAGTTCATCAACTGCGTCATGCTGGCGGGGAAGAAGTCGACCGCCCAGCGGATCGTCTATGACGCCTTCGAGAAGGTCCGGCGCTCCAGCCGGCGTGAGCCGCTCGACGTCTTCGACCAGGCGATGCGCAACGTGACCCCGGTGATCGAGGTCAAGCCCAAGCGGGTCGGCGGCGCCACCTACCAGGTGCCGGTGGAGATCCGCCACGACCGCCGCCAGGCCCTGGCCCGGCGCTGGGTCATCCGCTACGCCCGGGCCCGCTCCGGCAAGAGCATGGCCGACCGGCTGGCCGCCGAGCTGATGGACGCCGCCAACGGGGTGGGCGCGTCGGTCAAGCGGAAGGAAGACACCCACAAGATGGCCGAGTCCAACAAGGCCTTCTCGCACTTCCGCTACTGATCCGAGCCCGTGGTCCTGAAGAGATGAGCACCGCCGTGGCAGATCGCGCCGTCGCCCTGGAGAGGTACCGGAACATCGGGATCATGGCCCACATCGACGCGGGCAAGACCACGACCACCGAGCGCGTCCTCTTCTACACGGGGCGCATCCACCGCATGGGGGAGGTCCACGAGGGGGCCGCGACCATGGACTGGATGGTCCAGGAGCAGGAGCGCGGGATCACCATCACGTCCGCCGCCACCGCAGCCGAGTGGCGCGGCCACCGTATCAACATAATCGACACGCCCGGGCATGTGGACTTCACGGTGGAGGTGGAGCGCAGCCTGCGGGTGCTCGACGGGGCGGTGGCGGTCTTCGATGCCGTGGCCGGGGTCGAGCCCCAGTCCGAGACGGTCTGGCGGCAGGCGGACCGCTACCGGGTGCCCCGGATCTGCTTCGTCAACAAGATGGACCGGATGGGGGCCGACTTTTACGCTGCGGTGGAGTCGATCCGGGAGCGGCTGGGGGCCAACCCGGTGCCCGTCCAGCTCCCCATCGGCAGCGAGGCCGACTTCGCCGGCATGGTCGACCTGGTCAACCTGACCACCATCGTCTATCTCGACGACCTGGGCACCAGCAGCGAGCGCGGCGAGATCCCCGAGTCGATGCGGGCGGACGTGGCCAAGTGGCGGCACGTCCTCCTGGAGGCGGTGGCCGAGACCGACGACGAGCTGCTCTCCCGCTACCTGGAGGGGGAGGAGCTCACCCCCGACGACATCCGGCGGGGGCTCCGCCTCGGCACCATCAAGACGCAGCTGGTCCCGGTCCTCTGTGGCGCCGCCCTCAAGAACCGCGGGGTGCAGCCGATGCTCGACGCGGTCGTCGACTACCTGCCCTCACCCCTCGACGTGCCCCCCATCGAGGGACACGTCCCCGGGTCCGACGTGCCCGAACGGCGCCGGGCCGACGACGACCAGCCCTTCTCCGCCATCGCCTTCAAGATCGCCAACGACCCCTTCGTGGGCAACCTGACCTTCTTCCGGGTGTACAGCGGCACCCTGAAGAGCGGCTCCTACGTGCTCAACGCCACCCGCGGGGTGCGGGAGCGGGTCGGGCGGATCCTCCAGATGCACGCCAACCACCGCGAGGACATCGAGGAGGTCCGGACCGGCGACATCGCCGCGGTCATCGGCCTGAAGGCCACCACCACCGGCGACACGCTCTGCACCGAGGATGCCCCCATCCTGCTGGAGGCGATGGTCTTCCCGGAGCCGGTGATTTCGGTCGCCGTCGAGCCCAAGACCAAGGCCGACCAGGACAAGATGGCCCTCGCCCTCCAGCGCCTGGCGGCGGAGGATCCGACCTTCCGGGTCCACACCGACGAGGACAGCGGCCAGACCGTGATCTCAGGGATGGGCGAGCTCCACCTCGAGATCATCGTCGACCGGATGCTCCGCGAGTTCAAGGTGGACGCCAGCGTCGGCAAGCCCCAGGTCGCCTACCGGGAGACGATCACCGTCCCGGCCCACGGCACCGGCCGTTTCGTCCGCCAGACCGGCGGCCACGGCCAGTACGGCCACGTCGAGCTGGAGCTCCAGCCCCAGGAGCCGGGCAAGGGCTTCGAGTTCGTCTCCAAGATCGTCGGCGGGTCGGTCCCCCGGGAGTACATCCGGCCGGTGGAGAAGGGGATCACCGACGCCCTCCCCAACGGGGTGCTGGCCGGCTTCCCGGTCGTCGACGTCAAGGTCATCCTGGTCGACGGCTCGTACCACGAGGTCGACTCCTCCGAACAGGCGTTCCAGATCGCCGGCTCGATGGGCTTCAAGGACGGCATGCGCAAGGCCAAGCCGGCCCTGCTCGAGCCGATCATGAAGGTCGACGCCTCCATGCCCGAGGAGTACATGGGCGACGTCATGGGTGATCTGACCGGTCGCCGGGGCCACATCCTGGGCATGGAAGGGCGCGGGACGACCCAAATCGTTCATGCTCTGGTGCCGCTGGCAGCGATGTTCGGCTATGCCACCGAGCTGCGCTCGATGACCCAGGGCCGGGCCTCCTACTCCATGGAGTTCCACCACTACCAGCAGCTACCCTCTGGCCTCGCCGACGAGATCGTCGCCAAGGCCAGGTCATGAGCCGGAGATCCAGGGAACACATGGGACCCAGCCAGCAGAGGACCAGCGAGCAGCAGAGGAACTGAGAAGGCCATGGGCAAGAAGAAGCAATACACCAGCACCAAGCCCCACGTGAACGTCGGGACCATCGGTCACATCGACCATGGCAAGACGACGCTGACTGCTGCCATCACCAAGACCTTGTCCGAACGCATCGGCGGCTCCAACTCCTTCGTTTCGTTCGATCAGATCGACAACGCCCCCGAGGAGAAGGCGCGCGGCATCACCATCGCCACCGCCCACGTCGAGTACGAGACCGCCACCCGTCACTACGCCCACGTCGACTGCCCCGGGCACGCCGACTACATCAAGAACATGATCACCGGTGCCGCCCAGATGGACGGGGCCATCCTGGTCGTGGCCGCCACCGACGGGCCCATGCCCCAGACCCGCGAGCACATCGTGCTGGCCCGCCAGGTCGGGGTGCCCTACATCGTGGTCGCCCTCAACAAGGTCGACGCCGTCGACGACGAGGAGCTGCTGGAGCTGGTCGAGCTCGAGGTCCGCGAGCTGCTCAGCCGGTACGAGTTCCCGGGTGACGACATCCCGGTGGTCCGGGTCTCCGCCCTCAAGGCGCTCGAGGGGGACAAGGAGGCCGGCGACCAGGTGATGACCCTGATGGAGGCCGTCGACACCTACATCCCGGTGCCCGACCGTCCCATCGACCGTCCCTTCATGATGCCCATCGAGGACGTCTTCTCGATCGAGGGCCGCGGCACCGTGGTGACCGGCCGCATCGATCGCGGGGTGATCAAGGTCAACGAGCCGGTGGAGATCGTCGGCATCCGGGACACCACCAAGACGGTGGTGACCGGGGTCGAGATGTTCCACAAGGAGATCCCCGGTGGCGGGCTGGCGGGGATGAACGTCGGCTGCCTGATCCGCGGCATCAAGCGCGAGGACGTGGAGCGCGGCCAGGTGCTGGCCAAGCCGGGCTCGATCAACCCGCACACCAAGTTCAAGGCCCAGGTCTACGTCCTGAGCAAGGAGGAGGGCGGCCGGCACACCCCGTTCTTCACCGGGTACCGTCCCCAGTTCTACATCCGCACCACCGACGTGACCGGCAGCATCACCCTCCCCGAGGGGACCGAGATGGTGATGCCGGGCGACAACGTCGAGATGGGGGTGGAGCTGATCACCCCGATCGCCGTCGAGGACGGGATGCGGTTCGCCATCCGCGAGGGCGGCCACACGGTCGGCGCCGGCGCCGTCACCTCGATCGAGAAGTAGGGACAGGAAGAGGGCAGCCGCACCGCCATGGCGCAGAAGATTCGCATCCGGCTCAAGGCATACGACCACCGGGTCCTGGACCAGGCGGCCTCGAAGATCGTCGAGACCGTGGTCAGGACCGGCGCCCACGTCGCCGGGCCGGTGCCGCTGCCCACCCGGATCAGCAAGTGGACGGTGGTCCGCTCGCCCTTCATCGACAAGGACTCGCGCGAGCAGTTCGAGATGCGCACCCACAAGCGGATCCTCGACATCCTCGATCCCAATCCCAAGGTGGTGGATGCCCTGATGCGGCTCAACCTGCCGAGCGGCGTGGATATCGAGATCAAGCTGGGAGACCAGCGATGAGCAAGGGGCTGCTGGCGCGGAAGCTGGGGATGACCCAGCTCTTCACCGAGCGGGGCACGGTGGTCCCGGTCACCGTCCTGGAGGCGGACTCGTGTCATGTCGTGCAGGTGAAGACCACCGGCACCGACGGCTACGAGGCGGTGCAGCTCGGTCTGGGGGTGCGCAAGCCGCGCCGCACCAGCAAGCCCGAGGCCGGGCACTTCAAGCGCGCCGGGACGCCGTCCCTCGCCCGGCTCGCCGAGGTCCGCGACGCCGGCAGCCCCGTCCTGGGCAGCCGGGTGCCGGTCTCCGTCTTCGCCCCCGGGGAGCGGGTGGACGTCACCGGTATCACCCAGGGCAAGGGCTTCGCCGGGCAGCACAAGCGCCACAACTTCGGCCGCGGCCCGGTCACCCACGGTTCTCACAACATCAAGCAGCCCGGTTCGATCGGATCGACCGACGCCGCCCGGGTCTTCAAGGGCCTGCGCATGGCCGGGCACCTGGGCGCCACACGGGCCACCGTCCTCCGCCTCGAGGTGGTGCGCGTCGACCCCGAGCGCAATCTCCTGCTGGTCAAGGGGGCGGTCCCCGGGCACCGCCACGCGGTGGTCCTGGTGCGCGACAGCGCGCGCAGTGGGGTGCTGGCGTCATGAGCACCGCCCCGGTCGTCGACCTCGAGGGCGCGAGCCAGGGGGAGCTCGAGCTGCCCGAGACGGTGTTCGCGGTGGTCCCCCACGCCACCGTGATGCACCAGGCGCTGCTGCGCCAGCTCGCCAACGCCCGCCAGGGCACCCATGACAGCAAGACCCGCACCGAGGTGTCGGGCGGGGGGCGCAAGCCGTACCGGCAGAAGGGCACCGGCCGGGCCCGCCAGGGGTCGATCCGGGCCCCCCACTACGCCGGGGGCGGCACCGTCTTCGGGCCCACCCCGCGCTCGCACAGCCAGCAGATGCCGCGCAAGCAGCGCCGCCTGGCATTGCGCAGCGCGCTCAGCGTTAAGGCCGCGGAGGGCCAGATCACCGTCCTCGACCGGGTCGAGCTGGAGGAGCCCAGGACCAAGGTGATGACCGGCTTCCTCCAGGCGGTGGAGGCCGGCCGCCGGGTGCTGGTCGTGCTCGGGTCCCACCACGACGCGCTCGAGCTGAGCGCCCGCAACCTCCCCGAGGTGCGGGTGATCCTGGCCGGCAACATCTCGGTGCGCGACCTGCTCACCGCCGACACCGTGGTGATGACCCGGGATGCCGTCGAGCACATCGCGGAGGCCTGGGGATGAGCGGCGGACGCGCCTTCCACCAGGTCATCCTCCGCCCGGTCTCGAGTGAGAAGTCCTACAGCGAGATGGGAAGGCTGAACAAGTACACGTTCGTCTGCCCGACCGACGTGACCAAGGTCGACATCCGCCGCGCCATCGAGGAGGCCTTCCCCGAGCAGCAGCTGACGGTCACCGCGGTCAACGTCATCGCGGTGCACGGCAAGGTCCGCAACCGCCAGTACCGGCGCGGCCGGGGGGGCCGGCTGACCGGGAAGAGCCCCGACTGGAAGAAGGCGGTGGTGACCCTGGCTCCGGGGCAGAAGATCCCCGGGCTGTTCGAGGGCGTGTAGGCAGATGCCGGTCAAGAAGTACAAGCCGACCAGCGCGGGCCGCCGCTTCATGGCCGTCAGCTCCTTCGAGGAGGTGACCAGCACCACCCCGGAGCGGAGCCTGACCGTCCACCTCAAGAAGGCGAGCGGGCGCAACAACACGGGCCGGATCACGGTCCGCCACCGCGGCGGTGGGCACACCAAGCTCTACCGCGTCATCGACTTCCGGCGAACCAAGCGCGACATCGCCGGCCGGGTGGCCGCGATCGAGTACGATCCCAACCGCAGCGCCCGGATCGCCCTCATCAACTACGCCGACGGCGAGAAGCGCTACATCCTCGCCCCCCTGGGGCTCATGGTTGGATCGCTCATCAGCGCCGGGGCGGGCGCCGAGATCAAGCCGGGGAACGCGCTGCCGCTGGCCAGCATCCCGCTGGGCACGACCATCCACAACCTCGAGGTCCAGCCGGGCCGGGGCGGCCAGCTGGTGCGCAGCGCCGGGGTCGCGGCCCAGCTGATCGCGCGGGAGGGGGACATGGCCACCGTGCGGATGCCCTCCGGCGAGGTGCGGCGGATCGATGTCCACTGCTTCGCCACCGTGGGCCAGGTCGGCAACGCGGACCACGAGAACCAGAACATCGGCAAGGCCGGCAAGTCGCGCTGGCGGGGCTGGCGGCCGTCGGTGCGGGGCATGGCGATGAACCCGTTCGACCATCCCCACGGCGGTGGCGAGGGCCGGAGCGGCGCCGGTGGCAACCCGCAGACCCCCTGGGGCAAGCCGGCCCTCGGCTACCGCACCCGCCGCAACAAGAAGACCGACCGCATGATCGTGCGTCGCCGGAAGAAGTGAGACCATGAGCCGTTCCCTCAAGAAAGGGCCGTTCTGCGACGACCACCTGCTGGCCAAGGTTCAGAGGCTCAACCAGAGCCGGGAGAAGCGGGTCATCAAGACCTGGTCGCGGCGCAGCGACATCTTCCCGGAGATGGTCGGGCACACCATCGCCGTCCACGATGGCCGCAAGCACAACCCGGTGTTCATCACCGAGGCCATGGTCGGGCACAAGCTGGGCGAGTTCGCGGCGACCCGCAGGTACCGCGGCCACGGCCACCACACCGAGCGGAGCACCGCGCTCAAGTGAAAGTCGTCGCCACCGCCAAGGACGTCCGGATCACCTCCCGCAAGGCGAGGGTGGTCGCCGACAGCGTGGTCGGGCTGCCCGTCGCCGAGGCGCTCGCCCTGCTCAGCTTCACCCCGCGCCACGCCGCGCGGGAGGTGGCCAAGGTCATCAAGTCGGCCGCCGCCAACGCCGAGCACAACTACAACCTGGAGACCTCGTCGCTCCGGGTCGATCGCATCGACGTCGACCGGGCGGGGATCATGAAGCGCTACATCGCCAAGCCCCGGGGGATGGCGGGCAGCCTCTTCAAGCGGATGAGTCACCTCCGCTGCTACGTCACCGACGAGGAGCCGGAGCACCGCCGCCGCTCGGTGGTGGCGATGACCAACCGGCCCGGGCGCGGCTCCACCAAGCCGGCGGCCACCCGCCGCCGCCGCCCCGCCCAGATCCGCCGGGCCCAGGAGGCGGCCGCCGCGCAGGCCGAGGTGGCCACCGGCGCGCCGGAGGGTGAGGCGACCGAGCTCGCCGCGGCGGAGCCGCTCGAGGAGACCGAGATTCCCGACATCGACGCCGGCGACGAGGGCGCCGAGGCACCCGACGCCTGGTCCGCAGAGGACGACGAGGAGAAGGACTGATGGGACAGAAGGTGAACCCTATCGGCTTCCGCCTCGGGGTCTACCGCCAGTGGGACGCCCGCTGGTTCGCGGACAAGGAGTACACCAAGCTGCTCCACGAGGACCTGGCGATGCGCCGGCTGATCGCCAGCCGGCTCCGCAACGCCGGGGTGGCCCGGATCGAGACCGAGCGCAGCGCCAACCAGCTGACCGTGATCATCCAGACCGCCAAGCCGGGCATCGTGATCGGGAAGCAGGGCGCGTCGGTCGACGCCCTCCGGGACGAGCTGGAGCGGATCAGCGGCAAGAAGGTCCGGGTGACCATCCACGAGATCAAGACCCCCGAGCTGGACGCCCGGCTGGTCGCCGAGAACGTCGCCTCCCAGCTGGAGAAGCGGATCGCCTTCCGGCGCGCCCTCAAGCAGACCGTGATGCGCAGCATGCGCGCGGGTGCCAAGGGGGTGAAGCTGGAGGTCAGCGGCCGGCTGGGTGGCGCCGAGATGTCGCGGCGGGAGTGGGACCGGGACGGGCGCGTGCCCCTCCACACCCTGCGGGCCAACATCGATTTCGGCCGGGCCGAGGCGCGGACCACCTTCGGCCGCATCGGGGTCACCTGCTGGATCTACAAGGGCGACTACGTCACCGCCACCGGTGAGCCGGTGATGATCGGCGGTCCGGGGCGCGAGGTCGTCGAGGCGGCGCGTCCGGCCGCCGCGATCGAGCGCGAGCGGCGCCCGCTGGCGGCGCCCGCCGTCCCCGACCACGAGGAGGTGCCGGCCGCGCTCGCCGGGGCCGGCGGTGGTGGCGGCCTGGACGTCGAGACCGACCTGGCGGGTCCCTCCGGCGCCGGCGCCGCGGAGGAGCCGCGGGCGGAGGCCGACCTCGACCTCGAGGCCGCCGAGCCGGAGATCCCGGAGATCGACGAGGAGCTTCCCGACCTCGGTGGCGTCCCCGAGGCCGATGCCAAGGTGGAGAAGCTCCCCGCCAAGAAGCCGGCCGCGCGCCGCCGGCCCGCGCCGGCGAAGAAGCCGGCCCCGGGTGCTGAGCCCGAGGCCGAGGCCGAGGAGGACTGACGGTGCTGATGCCGAAGCGGACCAAGTTCCGCAAGCAGCACCGGGGCCGCCGGCAGGGCGCCGCTCAGCGCGGCAGCACCCTGAGCTTCGGCCCCTACGGGCTGCAGGCGCTCGAGCCCTGCTGGATGACCAACCGGCAGATCGAGGCCGCCCGGCGCGCCATGACCCGCCACGTCCGCCGCGGCGGGCAGATCTGGATCCGCGTCTTCCCCGATCACGCCTACACCAAGAAGCCGGCCGAGACCCGGATGGGGTCGGGCAAGGGCGCCCCCGAGGGGTGGGTGGCGGTGGTCAAGCCCGGTCGCGTCCTCTTCGAGATGAGCGGCGTCACCGAGGAGGTCGCGCGCGAGGCGATGCGGCTCGCCGGTCACAAGCTGCCCATCCCCACCCGCTTCGTCTCTCGACAGGGGACCGGGGACGAGGTCGAGGCGGAGGAGTCGGCGTGAGCAAGCAGGCCGAGGCCGTGAACCTGCTCCGCACTTTCACCGCGGAGGATCTCGAGGAGCACCTGCGCCAGCAGCGCCGCCGCCTCTTCGAGGTCCGCTTCCAGCAGGCCGCCGGCCAGGTGGAGAACCACCGCCAGGTTCGCGAGCTCCGGCGCGAGATCGCCCGCACCATGACCCTCCAGCTCGAGCTGGCGCGCGGTCACCACCTCGCCTCCGACCTGGAGGTCGAGCCGGAGCCGGAGGAGCAGCCCCAGCCGCGCCGTTTCCGCCGCCGCCGCGAGAGCGTGGAGCCGGCCGCCGAGGCCGAGCCTGCCGGCGCCGGGATGGCCGGCGAGGAGGTTGTCGAGGCCGGCGAGGTCGAGGCCGGTGAGGTCGAGGCGGACGAGGCCGAGGCGGAGCCGGCAGTGCGGCCGCGCCGTCTCCGCCGCCGCCGCGAGACCGTGGCGCCGGTCGCCGAGGCCGAGATCGCCGGCGAGGCTGCCGAGCCGGACGCGGGTGCCCCCGGGCCAGACGAGGAGCAGACAGATGAGTGAGCAGCCCGTCGAGCGCAGCCGCCGCAAGGTCCGGGACGGGGTCGTGGTCAGCGACAAGATGCAGCAGACGGTGGTGGTCCTGGTCGAGGAGAAGAAGCCTCACCCCCTCTACAAGAAGGTGGTCACCCACAACCGGCGCCTCAAGGTCCATGACGAAGAGGGGCGCTGCGCGGTGGGGGACAGGGTCCGGATCACCGAGACCCGGCCGCTCTCCAAGGAGAAGCGCTGGCGGGTCGCCGAGATCCTCGAGAAGGCGAAGTAAGCCGTGATCCAGCAGGAGACCATCGTCAAGGTGGCGGACAACAGCGGGGCGCGGGAGCTGCTCTGCATCCGCGTGCTCGGCGGCAGCCGCCGCAAGTACGGGTCCGTCGGTGACGTCATCATCGGGACGGTCAAGGTCGCCCAGCCCAACGCCCAGGTCAAGAAGGGCGACGTGGTGCGGGCGGTGATCGTCCGCACCGTCCAGCCCTTCCACCGGCCCGACGGCAGCCAGATCCGCTTCGACGAGAACGCGGCGGTGCTGATCAACCCCCAGAACAACCCGCGCGGCACGCGCATCTTCGGGCCGGTGGCGCGGGAGCTGCGGGAGCGCAACTACATGAAGATCGTATCCCTCGCCCCGGAGGTGATCTAGATGGGCTCGGTCGCCAGGCGCCTGGCCGGGCTGGCTCGGCACCACCGCGTCGAAGTCGCCCACCGAGGGTGGGCGGGGGGAAGGTCGCGCCCCCTCGACATCCGCAGCGGGGACACCGTGGAGATCATCTCCGGCAAGGATAAGGGCAAGCGCGGCACCGTGGAGCGGGTGCGGGTCGAGGAGCAGCGGATCGTGGTCCGCGGCGCCAACCTGATGAAACGGCACACCAAGGCCAACACCCAGGGCAACGTGCAGGGCGGCATCATCGACTTCAACGGGCCGATCGCCTACAGCAAGGTCCAGCTGGTCTGCAACCGCTGCGACAAGCGGACCCGGATCGCCCACCAGGTGACCGAGGAGGGGGTCCGGGTGATGATCTGCCGCAAGTGCGGTGAGCGCTACGAGCGGGTGGTCGGCTGATGGCCGTCGCCGCCCCCGAGATCCCCCGCCTCCGCCGCCAGTACCAGGAGCAGGTGGTCCCCGAGCTGGTCCGTGAGTTCCGCTACACCAACGCCATGGAGGTGCCCCGGCTCGAGAAGATCGTGGTCAACATCGGTCTGGGCGAGGCGATCCAGAATGCCCGTGCGATCGACGCCGCGGTCGCCGACGTCAAGACCATGACCGGCCAGGCCCCGATCGTGATCCGGGCCCGAAAGTCGGTGGCCGCCTTCAAGCTCCGGGCCGGGATGCCGATCGGGGTCAAGGTCACCCTCCGGGCGGACCGGATGTGGTACTTCCTGGACAAGCTGATCAACGTCGCCCTGCCCCGCATCCGCGACTTCCGCGGGGTCGACCCCAAGGCCTTCGACGGCCACGGCAACTACACCCTGGGGCTGCGCGAGCAGCTGGTGTTCCCAGAGATCGACTACGACAAGATTGACAAGCTGCGTGGACTCGAGATCTGCATCGTCTCGAGCGCCCGGACCGACGACGAGGGCCGGGCCCTGCTCACCCACTTCGGCATGCCATTCCGGAAGAACTGATGTTGATTCATGGTTCGCGCGCGTCGGCACCCGCCGATACGGCGCGACGAGGTGCCTCATGGCCAAGAAGTCACTGATCGCCAAGTCGCTCCGGGCGCCCCGGTTCGCCACCCAGCAGCACCACCGGTGCGCGCTGTGCGGACGTCCGCGCGCCTACATGCGAAAGTTCGGCATGTGCCGGATCTGCTTCCGCGGGCTGGCCAGCATGGGCCAGATCCCCGGGGTCAAGAAGAGCTCGTGGTGAGGCCATGATCAGCGACACCATCGCCGACATGCTGACCCGGGTCCGCAACGCCAATGCGGCCAACCACCGGAGCGTGGTCGTCCCCTCCAGCCGGATGAAGGCGGAGATCGCCCGTGTGCTCAAGGAGGAGGGCTTCATCGCCGACTACGCGGTGAGCGGCGAGGCGCCCCAGGAGATCATCACCATCACCTTCAAGGCGCGCAGCCCCCGCGGCCGCGCGCTCAGCGGTCTGCGCCGGATCAGCCGGCCCGGCCTGCGCGTCTACGCCCGCAAGTCCGAGCTCCCCCGGGTGCTGGGCGGCCTCGGGGTGGCGGTCATCTCCACCAGTCAGGGCCTGATGACCGGCCAGACGGCCCAGCGTCTCGGTCTCGGCGGCGAAGTCGTCGCCTTCGTGTGGTGAGCTGATGTCGCGCATCGGCCGTCGACCCATCCCCCTTCCCGCCGGTGTCCGGGTGGCCGCGACCGGCGCCCACGTGTCGGTCTCGGGAGCCCGCGGGACCCTGGAGCGCCTCGTCCCCCCGGCGATGACCGTGGTGGTCGGCGACGGCGTGGTGGAGGTCCAGCGCCCCACCGACAGCGCCGTGCATCGTTCCCTGCACGGCCTGACCCGGACCCTGATCGCCAACATGGTGGAGGGGGTCAGCAGCGGATTCACCCGCAACCTCGACCTGGTCGGGGTGGGCTTCCGCGCCGCCAAGCAGGGGGCGGACCTGGTGCTGACCGTCGGCTACTCCCACCCCATCCGCTACACCCCCCCGGACGGGGTGACCATCGAGGTCCCCGCCCCGACCCAGATCCTGATCAGCGGAGCCAGCAAGGAGATGGTGGGCCAGGTGGCCGCCAAGATCCGCTCGTTCCGCAAGCCCGAGCCGTACAAGGGCAAGGGCATCCTCTACCGGGGGGAGCGGATCCGGCGCAAGGCGGGCAAGTCCGGCAAGGCAGGCAAGGGCAAGTAGGCGAGGACGAGGATGTACACCAAGCACGATCGAGAGGCGGCGCGGACACGCCGGCACCTTCGGGTCCGCCGCCGCGTCACCGGCACCGCGGCCCGGCCGCGGCTCTGCGTCCATCGCAGCCTCCGCCACATCACCGCCCAGGTGATCGACGACACCGCGGGGCGCACCCTGGCGGCGGCCTCGACCCAGGACCCGGAGGCGGTGAGCCGGATCAGCGGGAGCCGGGCGACCGCAAGCGCGGCCGCGGTGGTCGGCGAGCTGGTCGCCGCCCGGGCTAGGGCCCGGGGGGTCTCCCAGGTCGTCTTCGACCGGGGCGGCTACCTCTATCACGGCCGCGTCGCGGCCCTCGCCGAGGCCGCCCGCAAGGCGGGATTGGAGCTCTGACATGGCGATGCGCATGGATCGTCGGGACGATCGCGGCGGGGACCGCGGCAGCGAGCTCACCGAGAAGATCGTCTCCCTGAACCGGGTGGCCAAGGTGGTCAAGGGTGGCCGCCGCTTCTCCTTCAGCGCGCTGGTCGTGGTCGGCGACGGCCAGGGCCGCGTCGGTGCCGGCCTGGGCAAGGCGGGCGAGGTACCGGACGCCATCCGCAAGGGTGTCGAGGACGCCAAGAAGCACATGATCAGCGTCCCCCTGGTGGGCCGGACCATCCCCCACGACATGCGCTACAAGCTGGGCGCGGCCAAGGTCCTGCTCCGTCCGGCGGTGCCGGGCACCGGGGTGATCTCCGGCGGGGCCATGCGCGCCGTCGTCGAGGCGGCGGGCATCCACGACATCCTCACCAAGTCGCTGGGCAGCAATAACCCGATCAACGTGGTCCGGGCGACGGTGGCGGCGCTGGCGAGCATGAAGACCCTGGCCGAGGTGGCGGCGCTCCGGGGCAAGTCGCCCGAGGAGATCGTCGGCCGGAAGCGGGCCGCCCAGATCCTGGGCGAGAGCGCCGCGGTGGCGGAGGCGGTATGAGCCGTTCCCCGATCACCGAGAGGGCGCCCCGCCCGGCGGGCGAGCCGGCGCAGGAGGGCGACCCGGTCGCCACCGTCCGGGTCACCTACCGCAAGAGCGCCATCGGCTACGCCCACGACCAGAAGGCGACCGTCGCCGCCCTCGGCCTGCACCGGCTCCGCCAGACCGTGGAGCATCCGGACACCCCGGCGCTGCGCGGGATGGTGCAGAAGGTGCGCCACCTGGTCGCCGTCGACGGCGTCCCCGCCGACAGCCCCGAGGTCGCGGCCCGGTTCGCCGCCGGCGGGCCCGGCCCGGGAGCGGACGCACCGGATGCGTCGAGCCGGAGGGAACCATGAAGCTGCACGAGCTGCGCCCGGCCCCGGGAAGCCGCCACGCGCGCAAGCGCATCGGCCGGGGCATCTCCGCCGGTCAGGGCAAGACCTCGGGCCGGGGCCAGAAGGGGGCCGGAGCCCGCGAGGGGTCCAAGGTGCCGCGCTCCTTCGAGGGCGGCCAGATGAAGATCACCATGCGGCTGCCCAAGCTGCGCGGCTTCGCCAACCGCTGGCGGGTCGACTACACCACGCTCAACGTCAGCAAGCTCAACCGCTTCCCGAGCGCGGCGATCGTCGACGGCGCCGCCCTCGCCCAGCAGGGCCTGGTCAGCAACCCCGGTGAGCGGGTCAAGCTGCTGGCCGCGGGGCGGCTGCGGGTGGCGCTGACCGTCCGGGTCCACCGCGCCTCGGAGGCCGCCGTGCGTGCCGTCGAGGCCGCCGGTGGCAGGGTCGAGCTGCTCGAGACCCGTCCCGTCAAAGCGGCGTCTGAGGGCCGCGCCAGCGCAGCGGCAACCGCCGGCGCCGAGCCCGACGAGGTGGAGGCGGAGCCCGGGGAGTGAACCTTCTCCAAGCGCTCGCTCAGGCGCTCCGGATCCCCGAGCTGCGCAAGAAGCTCGTCTTCACCCTGCTGCTCCTGCTCGCCTTCCGGGTGCTCGCCTCGATCTCCATCCCGGGCGCGAGCCCCACCGCGCTCAACGACCTCTTCAGCGGCAACACGCTGCTCGGCCTGCTCAACCTCTTCAGCGGCAACGGCCTGGCCCACTTCACCATCGTCGGCCTGGGGCTCAACCCGTACATCAACGCCACCATCATCATGCAGCTCATGACCGTGGTCTCGGTCCGGCTCAAGGAGCTGTCCAAGGAGGGTGAGGTGGGGCGCAAGCGGATCACCCGCTACACCCGCTGGCTGACCGTCCCCCTCGCCGCCCTCCAGGCGTACGGCTTCATGGCCCTGTTCACCAACCCCAACGCCACCGGAGCGGGGGCGATCATCCCCAACCCGACCGTGACCGAGACCCTGACCATCATCCTCACCCTCACCGCCGGCACCATCGTCGCCATGTGGCTGGGCGAGCTGATCACCGAGTACGGGGTGGGCAACGGGGTGTCTCTCATCATCTTCACCGGGATCATCGCCCAGCTGCCGGGCGCGCTCTTCAGCTACGGCTCGGAGGGCTCGGCAAACGTCTTCCACATCTTCGAGATGGCCCTGATCGCCCTGGTGGCGACCGCCGGCATCATCTACGTCCAGCAGGCCCAGCGCAAGGTCCCGATGCAGTCGGCCCAACGGGTGCTCAACCCGCGAACCGGGATGGCGGCGGCGGGCGGGCGGCGCAACTTCCTGCCCCTCCGGGTCAACACCGCGGGAGTCATCCCGATCATCTTCGCCATCTCGATCATGGCCATGCCGACCATCTTCTCCAACCTCTTCGGCTCGGCGACCGGCTGGGTCGAGAGCGTCGCCACCTGGTTCAGGACCAACTGGCAGCCCAACGGCAGCACCATCTTCCTCGACCTCCTCTACAACGGCTTCGAGTTCATGCTGATCCTCGGCTTCACCTACTTCTACACCGCGGTCGTCTTCGATCCCAACGACGTCGCCGACAACATGAAGAAGTCGTCCACCTTCGTCCCCGGGATCAGGCCGGGGCGCCAGACCGCGGAGTACCTGGGCCGGGTGATGAGCCGGATCACCCTGGCCGGCGCCATCTTCCTGGCCGTGGTCACCGTGGTCCTGCCGCTCGCCACCAGCTTCATCACCGGGGTGTCGACCACCCAGTTCCTCCTCGGGGGCACCGCCATCCTGATCGTGGTCGGCGTGGCCCTCGACACCATGAAGCAGATCGAGACCCAGCTGCTGATGCGTCAATACCGGGGATTCATCCGATGATCGTCATCATCTTCGGCGCGCCCGGGAGCGGCAAGGGGACCCAGGCGGAGCGGGTGGCCGCCACCACCGGCACCCCCCACGTCTCCACCGGGGCGATCCTGCGCGCCGAGGTGGCGCGGGGCTCGGCGCTGGGCCGCGAGGCACAGCCGATCATGCAGAGCGGCGCGCTCGTCCCCGACGACCTGATGGTGCGCATCATCGAGAGCCGGCTGGCCGAACCCGACGCGGAGCGGGGGGTCATCCTCGACGGTTTCCCCCGGACCGTCCCCCAGGCGGAGGCGCTGGACCGGATGCTGAGCCGGAACGGGCGGGCGGTCGGGCTGATCCTCTACCTGGAGGTGGACCCGGACCTGATCCGCGCGCGCATCTTGCGCCGCGCCGCCATCGACGGGCGCAGCGACGACAACCCCGACGCGCTCGCGGAGCGGATGCGGGTCTACCAGCGCGACACCGAGCCGGTCGTCGAGCACTACCGCACGGCCGGCACCCGGATCGAACGGATCGACGGCTCCCCCCCGATCGACCAGGTCACCGGGCAGATCCTGACCGTCCTCGGCAGTCCCGCCGGCGCGGAGCCGGACCGGTGAGGGGGAGGGGGCGATGAAGATCGAGGGTTTCCGGCTCAAGCGGCCGGACGAGATCGAGAAGATGCGGGCCGCGGGGCGGGTCCTGGGCGCCTGCCTGGCCCACCTGGCGGCGACGACGCGGCCTGGGCTGCGGGCCGTCGACCTCGACGGGGAGGCCGAGACCTTCATCCGCGACCACCACTGCGTGCCCGGGTTCATCGGCTACAACGGCTTCCCCAACTCCCTCTGCGTCTCCATCAACGAGCAGGTGGTGCACGGGATCCCCGGCGAGCGGGTCATCGAGGACGGCGACCTGGTGTCGCTCGACTGCGGGCTGATCCTCGACGGCTGGTGGGCCGACTCCGGTCTGTCGCTCTGTGCCGGCACCCCTGAGCCGGAGGTGAGCCGGCTGCTCGAGGTGACCGAGGAGGCGCTCCGGCGCGGCATCGACGCGGCCCGGCCCGGTGGCTTCATCGGCGACATCGGCCACGCCGTCCAGAGCTTCGTCGAGGGCTGCGGCTTCTCGGTGGTCCGCCAGTACGTCGGCCACGGGATCGGCCGGAACATGCACGAGGCGCCCCAGGTGCCCAACTTCGGGAGGCCGGGCACCGGCAACGTCATCAAGCCGGGCCTGGTCCTCGCCATCGAACCGATGGTCAACGCCGGCCGGGCCGAGACCCGGGTGCTGGGCGACGACTGGACCGTGGTCACCGCCGACGGTCGCCGCTCCTGCTACTTCGAGCACACCGTCGCGATCACGGCCGGCGGCCCTGAGGTCCTGACCCTCCGGCCGGAGACGGTCCGGGTGGGGGGATGAGCGGTGGCCGCGCAGCGACGTTTGCCCCCCGGGGGACCCTGGTATACTCAGCGGCTGTGGCTGCCCGGCAGCCCGATTCGGCACGCCCGATGACGCGGGCTGACGAGCCGCTCGTGGGGCGAGTGATCGAGCCTCTCCCCAATGCGCTCTACCGAGTCGAGCTGGCGGACGGGCACAAGGTTCTCTGCCACCCGGCCGGAAAGGCCCGCCTGCAGGCGGTGCGGATCCTCCCCGGGGACAGGGTCCAGGTCGAACTCTCCACCGCCGACCCCGGCCGGGGTCGGATCATCCAACGCCTTGCCTGACCGGCCGGAACCGGCGGGCGGAAACACTCCCAGCAGAGAGAGATGAAAGTGAGACGCAACCGGGGCCACGGCGGCCCGGCCGGCAGCCTGCCTGCCGGGGAACGCGACCACCGGGAGACCCGGTCATGAAGGTGCGCGCCTCGGTGAGGAAGATGTGCGAGCGCTGCAAGATCATCAAGCGCCACGGTGCCGTCCGGGTCATCTGCGAGAACCCCAAGCACAAGCAGCGCCAGGGGTAGGGGAGAGAGTTGGCTCGCATCGCCGGCGTCGACGTCCCCCGGGAGAAGCGGATCGAGATCGCGCTCACCTACATCTACGGGATCGGGCTCTCCACGTCCAAACGGGTGCTCAGCCTGGCCCAGGTCTCGCCGGACATCCGGGCCCGCGACCTCACCGATGCCCAGGTCGGACGTCTCCGTGACGTCATCTCGAAGCAGCTCCAGGGCCGGGTCGAGGGCGACCTGCGCCGTCAGATCGCCCTCAACATCAAGCGGCTGATGGAGATCGGGACCTACCGCGGCCTCCGCCATCGCCGCGGGCTGCCGGTTCGGGGCCAGCGCACCCGCACCAACGCCCGCACCCGCCGGGGACCGAAGAAGACGGTCGGCGTCCGCCGCGCGTCGAAGGCCAAGAAGTAGGTAGATGGGCAAGAAGAAGAAGGTCGTCCGCACCCGGCGCCGGGAGCGCAAGAACATCGCGGTCGGGCACGCCCACGTCCTCTCCACCTTCAACAACACCATCGTCAGCCTGACCGACCCGCAGGGCAACGTGATCGCCTGGGGATCAGCGGGGGCGCAGGGCTTCAAGGGCTCGCGCAAGTCGACCCCCTTCGCAGCCCAGGTGACCGCCGAGGCGACCGCCCGGCGGGCCATGGAGCACGGTCTCAAGACGGTGGAGATCTTCGTCAAGGGGCCGGGTGCCGGCCGCGAGGCCGCCATCCGCAGCCTGCAGGCCTCGGGCCTGGAGGTGACCGCCATCACCGACATCACCCCGATCCCGCACAACGGCTGCCGCCCGCCCAAGCGGCGGCGGGTCTAGGGGGGCGCCGGGTTGGCCAACTACAACGGCCCGGTCTGCCGCCTCTGCCGCCGCGAGGGGGCCAAGCTCTATCTCAAGGGCGCCAAGTGCGTGACCAACTGCACCTTCGACAAGCGCAACGCCCTGATCCCGGGACAGCACGGCATGGCGCGGCGCCGCAAGGTCAGCGACTACGGCATCCAGCTCCGGGCCAAGCAGCGGGCGCGGCGGATGTACGGGGTCATGGAGACCCAGTTCCGCCACTACTTCGAGCGGGCCGACGCGGCCACCGGGGTGACCGGCACCGTCCTCCTCCAGCAGCTGGAGCGGCGGCTCGACAACGTCGTCTACCGGCTCGGTCTGGCCGCCTCCCGCAAGGAGGCGCGCCAGCTGGTCAACCACCGCCACTTCACCGTCAATGGACGGGTCCAGAGCATCCCCTCGGCGCAGATCCGCCCCGGCGACGTGGTGGCGGTCAAGCAGCGCAGCCGAGAGCTCGAGCCTATCCAGAACGCGCTGGCGCTGCTCCCCAACCGCAGCGTGCCCGAGTGGCTGTCCCTGGACGCCGACGAGCTGAGGGGCACCGTGCTGCGTCTTCCCGATCGCCAAGAGATGGAGCTGGTCATCGATGAGCAGCTCATCGTGGAGTACTACTCGCGATGACGCTCAGATCCGTCCATCTCCGCGTCATCGCCGCTTCCCTGGAGACCTCATGATCGACACGCTTGCTGTTCCCGTCGTCCACGAGCTCGAGAGCACCGCCAACTACGGGAAGTTCGAGGTGGAACCGCTCGAGCCTGGCTTCGGAACCACCCTCGGCAACTCCCTGCGGCGGGTTCTGATCTCCTCGCTGCCGGGTGCCGCGGTCACGTCGGTGGCCATCGACGGCGTCAGCCACGAGTTCAGCGCCATCCCCCACGTCAAGGAGGACGTCACCGAGATCCTCCTCAACCTGAAGGAGCTCTGCGTCGTCTCCCACAGCTCGACGCCGGTGCGCTGCACCCTGGACGTCCGGGGCTCGCGCGCGGTGACCGCCGGGGACATCGAGTGCCCGAGCGACGTGGAGATCAAGAACCCCGAGCTCTACATCTGCACCCTGGACGGGCCCAAGGCGCAGCTCCGGATCGACCTGATGGTGGAGCAGGGCAAGGGCTACGTGACCGCCGAGCGGAACAAGAAGGAGGGCCAGCCCATCGGGGTCATCCCCATGGACGCCATCTTCACCCCGGTGCGCAAGGCCAACTTCACGGTGGAGAAGACCCGGGTCGGTCAGGAGACCGAGTGGGACAAGCTGCTGGTCGAGGTCTGGACCGACGGCACCATCCAGCCCGTGGAGGCGGTCAGCCAGGCGGCGGCGCTCTTCACCCAGCACCTCGACCTCTTCGTCCGCTTCGGCGACAACCTCGCCGCCCCCGCGGTGCGCCAGCAGCGGGGCAACGACCTGCCCAGTCGGCTCGCCGACGTGCCCATCGAGGAGCTGGAGCTCTCCGTCCGCGCCCTCAACTGCCTCAAGGCCAACGACGTGACCCGGGTGGGCCAGCTCGTGGCCATGCGCCAGGAGGAGCTGCTCACCCTGCGCAACTTCGGCCAGAAGTCGCTCGACGAGATCAAGGAGAAGCTGGTCGAGCGCAGCTTCGTCACCGCCGAGGAGCTGGAGACCCTCTTCCAGCCCTCCGCACGGTGACCCCACCCCGCTGAGCCATGCGCCACCGCAAAGCCGGCCGCAAGTTCGGTCGATCCGCCGCCCACCGTCAGGCGATGACCCGCAACCAGGTCACCGAGCTGCTCCGTCACGGCCGGATCACGACCACCGAGGCCAAGGCCAAGGAGCTTCGCCGCTGGGTGGAGAGGGTGGTGACCGACTCCCGCGGCAACGATCTGGCGGCCCGTCGCAAGATCGCCGTCTGGGTCACCGACCGGGAGGTCAGCAACCGGCTCTTCACCGTCTACCGGGAGCGCTACTTCGAGGCCCAGACGCCGCGTGCGGGTGGCTACACCCGGGTCATCAAGCTGGCTCCGCGCACCGGGGACGCCTCCCCGATGGCGATCATCGAGATGGTGGGGACGGAGGCCTGAGCCATGGCCACCTACCAGCCGCGACGGAGTGAGGAACGGGAGCCGCAGGCTTCCGTTCCGAGGATAGGAACGCCTGGTACCTTCTGGTACCGGCTCACCCTCGAGTACGACGGCAGCGACTTCCACGGCTGGCAGCGCCAGCCGGGGCTGCGCACCGTCGAGGGCGTGCTGCGCGCCGCCCTGGTCCGGTTGGGCGAGGGCGAGGTCGAGCTGACCGCCGCCGGGCGCACCGACGCCGGGGCCCACGCCCACGGTCAGGTGGCCGGGCTGCGGACCGATCGGTCCTGGGAGCCGGAGGCGCTCCACCGGGCCCTGGTCGCCGTGCTACCCCCCGACGTTACGGTGAGCGCCGTCGTCCCCGCCGCCGACGGGTTCCACGCCCGGCGCCAGGCCCTGGCCCGGACCTACCGCTACCTGGTGGTTCCCCGGCGGGCGCCCCTGGCGCGGCGCTTCGCCTGGGAGGTTCCCGGCGAGGTCGACCTCGAGGCGATGCGCGGCGCGGCCGAGCTGCTCCGCGGGCGCCATGACTTCGGCGCCCTCGGCCGCTCTTCGCGACCGGGGGGGAGCACGGTGCGCAGCGTCCAGGAGATCTCGGTGCGCCGGGTCAGCGCCCTCTGCGGCGCGGAGCGGTTCCCGGTGGTGATCATCGAGGTGACCGCGGACGCCTTCCTCTACGGCATGATGCGGGCCATCGCCGGGGCGCTGGTGGCGGTGGGGCGCGGGCGGCTGAGCCGCGCGCAGCTCGCCAGCACGCTGGCCCGTCCCGCCACCCGGGCGGAGCGGGTCACGGTGGCCCCGGCACGTGGGCTGCACCAGTGGGCGGTGACGTATCCCGTGACCGCGGGAGGAGAAGCGTGACCACCCAGCGCACCTTCATGGCCAAGGCGGGCGAGGTCCCCTCGCGCTGGTTCCTGGTGGACGCGCGTGGCCAGACCCTGGGCCGGCTGTCGGTCAACATCGCCCGCGTCCTGCGCGGCAAGCACCGCCCCCAGTTCACCCCCCACCTCAACACGGGCGACCACATCGTCGTCATCAACGCCCAGGACATCGTGGTGACCGGCGGCAAGGCGCGCAAGAAGCTGTACGACCGCTACTCCGGGTACCCGGGCGGCCGCCGGGTGCGGACCTTCGAGGAGGCGCTGGAGCGCGATCCGACCTTCCCCATCCGCCACGCGGTCAAGGGCATGCTCCAGCACAACACGCTGGGGGCCGACATGCTCACCCGGCTCCGCGTCTACGCGGGCCCCGAGCACCGGCACGCGGCCCAGCAGCCCACGCCCATCACCTTCGGGCCACTCGGGGAGGTCATCGTTGCCAGCAACTGAGCAGCCCTACTTCTACTCGACCGGCCGGCGCAAGTCGGCGGTGGCACGGGTCCGCCTCGTCCTCGGGGACGGGGTGCTGCTCATCAACGGGCATCCCCCCAGCGAGTACTTCGGGCGCCGCGACCTCGAGACGGTGGTCACCCAGCCGCTCCGGATCACCGACACCGTGGATCGCTACGCCGGCACCGTCAAGGTGGAGGGCGGCGGGATCGCCGGCCAGGCCGGCGCCGTGTGCCACGGGATCGCCCGCGCCCTGGTGGTCGCCGACCCCGAGCTGCGCGCGGTCCTCAAGAAGGCCGGTCTGCTCTCCCGCGATGCCCGCGAGAAGGAGCGCAAGAAGTACGGCCTGAAGCGCGCCCGCAAGGCTCCCCAGTACACCAAGCGGTAGCGGCGCGGGCCGGGCCCGGCCCCGCGGGTGCGGTGGAGCGCTCGATCCCCCATCATCTCCGCTGATGCCGCGCCTCGCCCTCGTCCACGACTGGCTGGACCGGACCCCACGCCGTGGGCGGCGCGGGGACCCCTCTCTTTTCACAGGGGCTCGCCGCCCCTCGGCGGCGCGGCAGAGCCGCGCCCGCCTCACCCCGCCATGGGCCTCCGCGTTGGCAGCGCGGGTGGCGGACTGTCTCCGCTGATGCCGCGCCTCGCCCTCGTCCACGACTGGCTGGATCGGCCCATCGGCGGTGGCGAGCGCGTGCTCCTCGAGCTCGCCCGGCTCTACCCGGAGGCCCCCGTCTACACCCTCCTCTTCGACCCCGGCCGCTACGCGGGCCGGCTCAACCCCGCCCGGGTCCGGACCTCCTGGCTCCAGCGCCTGCCGGCGTCGCTGCGCGGGCGTCCCCGCTACCTCCTCCCCCTGATCCCCGCGGCCGTCGAGTCGTGGGATCTCTCCGGGTTCGACGTCGTCGTCTCCAGCTCGGTGGCCTTTGTCAAGAACGTGGTCACCCCGGCGACGACCCTCCACGTCTGCTACTGCCACTCGCCGATGCGCTTCGCCTGGGACTACTGGCCGCGCTACGTGGACGAGATGGGGGCCGGGCCGCTCAAGCGGCTGGCGGTGACCGCGCTGGTCTCCCGCACCCGCCGCTGGGACCTGGCTGGGGCGACCGGAGTGGACGCCTGGATGGCCAACTCGGAGACCACCGCGGCACGGCTGCGCCACTACTACCACGTGGACGATGTCACCGTGATCCCGCCGCCGGTCGACGTCGACGGGCTGCGGCGGCTGACCTCGACCCCGAGGGGCGACCACTGGGTGACCCTCAGCACCCTGACCGAGTACAAGCGGATCGACCTCGCGGTCCGGGCCTTCAACGCCTCCGGGCGTCCGCTCGTGGTGATCGGGGACGGTCCCGACCGGCGCCGCCTGGAGCGCCTCGCCGGGCCCTCGGTGCGGTTCGCCGGGCACCTCGACGACACGGCCCGGGCCGATCTGCTGGCCAGCGCCCGGGCCCTGGTCTTCCCGGGCGAGGAGGACTTCGGCATCGCCGCGGTGGAGGCGCTCGCCTGCGGCACCCCGGTGGTCGCCTACGGGCGTGGCGGGCTGACCGAGATCGTGACCCCGGGGCGCACCGGCGTCTTCTTCGACGAGGAGTCGGTGCCGGCACTGAACGCCGCCGTGGAGCGCCTGATGGCGCTCCCGATCGGCCGCGACGAGCTGGTGGCCGCGGCGGAGAGCTTCGCGGCCCCCCGCTTCCGGGACGGCGTGCGGAGCTTCGTCGAACGCGCCCAGGCCGCCCACCTCGCCGGAGGCAGGCGCCAGACGCCCCGGCCCGAGCCGGTCCTCGAGGCGCGGGTGCGGGTTCTCGGGGTGCCCGTGGACCCGCTGACCGTGGCGGAAGCGGTGACCCGGATCGCGGAACGCGCCGCCGACCCGACCAGCGCCCCCGCCTACGTGATCAAGCCCTACGTCGAGTTCTTTGGACGCCGCGCCGACAGCGCGGTGCGGAGGATCTTCGAGGGGGCCTGGCTGAGCCTCGCCGACGGGGTCGCGGTCCAGTGGGCGGCCGCGTACGCGCGCCGCCGCCAGCACCGGCCCGCCGACCTCCTGCCTTCCCTGGCGGCGATCGTGCTCCGGCCCGCCACCGTGAGCGCGGTGGTCCCCGAGCGGGTCGCGGGGGTCACCCTCACCCTCGCCCTTCTCGAGCGGTGCCGCGAGCAGGGGCTGGGGGTCTTCCTGATCGGCTCGCCCAAGCACAACCCGATCACCCGCACCGCCCGCCACCTGGAGCGCGCCCTGCCGGGGCTCCGGGTGCTGGGCACGGCGCCGGGCCGCGTCGACCCGGCCGGCGACGCGGAGCTGCTCGGCGCGCTGAGGCGCCGCCGGCCCGACATCATCCTGGTGGGGCTCGGCTTCCCGGCCCAGGAGCGGCTGATGGCGCGGCTGGCCCCTCGGCTCGACCACGGCGTCCTCGTCGGCGAGGGCGGCAGCTTCGATTACCGCGAGCTGGGCGGCGACATCCGCCGGGCACCCGGGGCGATCCGCCGCCTGGGCCTGGAGTGGCTCTGGCGCCTGCTGCGTGAGCCGTGGCGGCTGCGCCGGCAGCTCGCCATCCCCCAGTTCGTCCTCGCCGTGCAGCGCCAGGCCCGCCGCCGCGACGCCAGGACCCCACGGTGACCGCCGCCATGGCAGAGTTCCGCGAATGCTGAGCGTCATCGTTCCCGCCTTCAACGAGGCGAAGCGGCTGCCCGGGACGCTGCGCACACTCCGGGTGTACCTCGACGGCGCCGGGGAGGAGTACGAGGAGTACGAGGTCATCGTGGTCGACGACGGCTCCCATGACGGCACCGCGGAGCTCGCCGCCCAGGTCGCCGCCCGCTGGCCCCATCTGGGCGTGATCCGGCTGCCCCAGAACCGCGGCAAGGGGGCCTCGGTGCGCGCCGGGATGCTGGCTGCCCGGGGCGGCCTCCGTCTGTTCACCGATGCCGACCTGAGCACCCCCATCACCGAGCTCGCCAAGCTCCGACCCCTGATCGATGGCAGGACCGCCGTCGCCATCGGGTCGCGGGCCCTGGCCTCCTCGCGGGTCGAGGTGCACCAACCCCTGGGCCGGGAGGTGATGGGACGCACCTACAACCGGATGCTGCAGCTCCTCGTCCTGCCCGGGCTGCACGACACCCAGTGCGGTTTCAAGCTGTTCACGGCGGAGGCGGCGGTCGCCTGCTTCACCCCCCTGCGCACACCCGGGTTCGGCTTCGACGCCGAGGTGCTGCTCCGGGCCCGGCGCCTCGGCTTCGGGATCGCCGAGGTGGGGGTGGTATGGCGCCACGCCGAGAACTCGCGGGTGAGCCCGCTGCGGGACTCGGTGGGGACCCTGGTTGATCTGATCCGGCTGCGCCTGCGCCGCGACTGACGGATCGCGTTCCCGCGGCGGACCGTGTCCCGCCCGGACGGGATCCGGTGGCCAGCTCGACCCCCTACGCGGTGTCGGGGGAACTGCTAGCCTTCGCATGCTGTGCTCATGGCGTCTGACGGGATTAGGGTGGGGGCTTCTGGCTCGTCACCGCTGGGGGAGCTCTCGCGCGTCCTGGAGGATCGCGCCCAGGAGCTGGAGGCGGTCCTCGCCACCCTCGACGAGGCGATCGCGGAGACCGCGGCGGAGCGGACCCGAGTGCGCCACGCGCTGGCCCAGGCGGAGGAGGTCCGCGGCCAGATCATGGAGCACCGTCGGCTGGTCCAGGAGGAGACCCTGGCCGCCGCCCTGCGGCGGAGCGGCGAGCTCTACGCGCGCCTCCGCCACCTGGACTCCCGCCTGGAGGGTCTGGACGAGCGCCGCACCGGCCTGCTCTCGGAGCGTGAGCAGCTCGCTCACTTCCGTTCCCTGGCGACCCAGCTGGAGGCCGACCAGAGGGTGCGCTCAGTGACCTCCGACGACCCCGGCGTCGTCTGCCGCCGCGCCGAGCGCCAGCTCCATCGCCTGGTCACCCAGGACCACGAGGCGGTCACCGACCTCCTCCTCGCCGGCCCGCTCGAGGACCTCGCCGACGTCGTGCTCGCGGTCGAGCTGATCGGGCGCCGGGTCGGTAGGGCCCCCGCGCTCACCGTCACCTCCGAGGTGACCGAGTGCAAGGAGGCGACGCGGCGTGCCCTCTCGCGGATGCACCGCCTGCTCTTCCAGATCAGCCCGCGGGGCCTCGAGGAGGACGGCCTGGTCACCGCGGTGCGGCGCGTCGCCGCCGACCTCACCGGCGTCGTGACCGTCCGCGTGCAGGTGGTCGGCGAGGAGCGGCGCCTGCTCCGCGCGATCGGCCTGGCCGCCTTCCGGGTGATCGTCGAGGCGATCGACAACGCCTGCCGGCACGGCCGGTCGCAGGAGGTCGAGGTGGTCCTCGCCTTCCTTCCCGGGCGCCTCCAGCTGGTCGTCGCGGACCGCGGGGAGGGCTTCGACGTCGGTGCCACCGAGGCGCGGCTCGGACGCACCCGCTCGCTGGGGCTGATCAGCATGCGCGAGCGGGTGGAGAACGCCGGCGGCACCCTCGAGATCCGCAGCGCGCTGGGAGCCGGCACCGAGGTCAGGGCCGTCTTCAACACCGCCTGGCGCTAGATCAGCGGCGCCCCGATCGCCCAGGGGCTGGGCGAGGGTCAGGCGGTGGTCCCGGCCGGCACCGTGAAGCGGCCGATCTCGGGCCGTCGGGTGCGCTCCCGCTTGAGCTCGTAGAAGTGCTCGGTGGTGAGCAGCCAGGCGACCCGGTCCCAGAGCTCACCGGCTGCCTCGCCGACGATCCGCTTGTCGACGCAGGGACCGAACATCGGCGGGGCGTCGCCCAGCACCAGGGTGGGGACCCCGAAGGCGCCCCGCTCCGCGATCGACCGATGCTCCGCAAGCATCTCGTCGCGGGTGGTCGGGTCGGCGGCGGCGGTCTCGCCCAGGCCGCGATCGAGCCCGGCGGCCGCCAGCGCAGCGGCCAGGACGCCGGCGTCGTCGAGTGCCTCGCCCCGCTCGTGGTGGGCCTCGCCGAGCTCGGTGTAGACCCGCGCCAGCGCGGCATCACCGCCCGCCCGGCGGGCCGCGACCATCACCCGCATGGCGGTCTCGCTGGCGCGGTGGGAACGGAGGTGGCGCTCGTCCGGTTCGCGGCCGGCGTTGATCTCGGCCAGGACGAAGAGCCGGGTGGTGCCCCGGACCGGGCGGACCCTCTCGACCTCGGTGAGCCAGCGCGAGGTCAGCCAGGCCCAGGGGCAGGCCGGGTCGACGTGGATGGTGATATCGGTGGTGTTCGTCATCCTCCCACCATACACGGGGGTGCTCCCGCGACTACCATGCCTGGGTGGTCCCCACGATCCACCGCCTGGAGACCGCCGATGGCACCATCGTGGCCGAGCGCTGCGCGGTCGCCAGCTCCTTCCTGAGCCGCTTCCGCGGCCTGATGGGGCGTCGCGAGCTGCCCGCGGGAGAGGGGCTGTGCATTCAGAACTGCGGCTCCATCCACATGTTCTTCATGCGCTTCGCGATCGACGTCGCCTTCGTCAACGGCGATGGCCGGATCCTGCATGCGTGCCACACCATCCGCCCCTGGCGGATCTCCCGTCCCGTCTTCGGGTCGAAGGCGGCCCTCGAGCTGCCCGCCGGCACCCTGCGCAACCTCGGCCTCGATCGCGGTTCGGTCGTCAAGCTCGTCTGAGGAGAGAGATGCGCGTCTCCATCGTCACCGGCCACCACGTCCCGCCCGACGCCCGCGCCTACGCCGAGACCAAGCTGCGCCGCCTGGAGCACCACGCCAGCCTCGACGAGGTCAACCTCACCGTGGGGCGGGAGACCGCCGCCCTGCCGGCGTCATCCGCCGAGGTCGTCCTCCATCTGCGCCACACCCGGCTGTCGGCCCGCTGCGAGGCGGCCAGCGTCCGCGAGGCGATCGATGGCGTCATCGACAAGGCGGACGAGCAGATGCGGCGCCATCACGATCGGGTGACCGACCGCAAGGGCCGGATCCGGGCCGACGCCGAACCACCGCGCCCCTGACCGGGTGGTGGGACAGCCGCCGGGGCCGGCCTCGATCGCCACCGGCGCGGGGATCATCTGACCGGGTGGGGTTGAGCCGGCCGGCCGGCTGGTACGATCCAGCTCGGCGCAGCGCCGCCGGGCCCGATCGGAAGGGTGCCGGACGCTCCCGCCGCGTCATCATGGAAACCCGGTTCCCGTCCTCAGAAGGCTGCGTTCGCTGCTAGGAAGTCTCATGTCCCTGCTCAGCAAGGTGCTCGGCGACCCCCACAAGCGGGAGATCTCCCGCCACCTGCGGGTCGTCCAGGAGATCAACGACCTCGAGGAGGCGATGCGCGCCCTCTCGGACGACGAGCTGCGCCACAAGACCGACGAGTTTCGCGAGCGGATCGGCTACCAGGGCGCCGACATCAGCTTCGGCCAGACCTACGCGGACGACCTCGACGTCCTCGACGAGAAGGCGAGCCAGGCGGATGCGGAGTTCGCGAGCGGCGCGGTGAGCGCCGAGAGCGAGGCGGAGATCGAGCGCCAGTTCGCCCGGCGCGAGAAGAAAGAGCGCGATCAGGAGCAGGCGGAGCACCTCGACGAGATCCTCCCCGAGGCCTTCGCGGTGGTCCGCGAGACCGCCCGCCGCGTCCTGGGGATGCGCCATTTCGACGTCCAGCTGGTGGGGGGCATCGTGCTCCACGACGGCAAGATCGCCGAGATGAAGACCGGTGAGGGCAAGACCCTGGTGGCCACCCTTTCCCTCTACCTCAACGCGCTGGTGGGCAAGGGCGCCCACCTGGTCACCGTCAACGACTACCTGGCCCGCCGCGACGCCGGCTGGAACGCCCCCGTGTACCACTTCCTGGGGTTGAGCGTCGGGGTGATCGCCGGTCAGAACCTCTCCTTCGTCTACGACCCCGACTACCTCGACGAGACCCACCCCGACTCCCGCCTTCAACACCTCCGTCCGTGCACCAGGCGCGAGGCCTACGCCTGCGACATCACCTACGCGACCAACAACGAGCTGGGATTCGACTACCTCCGCGACAACATGGCGATGACCGTCGAGCAGTGCGTCCAGCGCCGGCTCCACTACGCCATCGTCGACGAGGTGGACTCGATCCTGATCGACGAGGCCCGGACCCCGCTGATCATCAGCGGCCAGGCCAGCGAGCCGACCGAGAAGTACTACACCTATGCCCGGCTGATCAAGAACCTGGTCGCCGAGGAGGACTACACCGGCGACGAGAAGACCAAGTCGGTGACCCTCACCGATGAGGGCGTCGCCAAGATCGAGAAGTGGACGGGCATCTCCAACATCTACGACATCGAGCACGCCATCGAGGCCCACCAGGTCAACCAGGCGCTGCGGGCCTGGGTCCACTACCAGCTCGACCGTGACTACATCATCCGCGACGGCGAGGTGGTGATCGTCGACGAGTTCACCGGCCGGACCATGCCGGGACGGCGCTGGAGCGACGGCCTCCATCAGGCGATCGAGGCCAAGGAGGGGGTGACGGTCCAGCAGGAGAACATCACCCTGGCGACGATCACCTTCCAGAACTTCTTCCGCCTCTACCACAAGCTGGCCGGGATGACCGGCACCGCCATCACCGAGGCCGAGGAGTTCGACAAGATCTACAAGCTGGAGGTGGTGCCCATCCCCACCAACCAGCCGATGATCCGCCGCGACGAGCCCGACCTCGTCTACATGACCGAGGCCGCCAAGTTCAAGGCCGTGGTGGAGGACATCGCCGAGCGCCACGGGGCCGGCCAGCCGATCCTGGTCGGCACCACCAGCATCGAGAAGTCGGAGCGGCTCTCCCGCCTGCTGGAGAAGCAGGGGGTGACGCACAACGTCCTCAACGCCAAGCAGCACGAGCGCGAGGCGGTGATCATCACCGAGGCGGGCCAGCCCGGGGCGGTGACCATCGCCACCAACATGGCCGGACGTGGCACCGACATCGTGCTCGGGGAAGGGGTCGCCGCCCAGGGTGGCCTCTACATCATCGGCACCGAGCGCCACGAGTCCCGCCGGATCGACAACCAGCTGCGGGGCCGCGCCGGACGCCAGGGCGACCCCGGGGAGACCCGATTCTTCCTGTCCTTCGAGGACGACCTGCTGCGCGTCTTCGGCGGTGAGCGGATCCAGGGGATCATGGGCCGGCTGCACGTCGACGAGGACGTCGCCCTCGAATCCAAGATGTTCACCCGCCAGATCGAGGGCGCCCAGGCGCGCGTCGAGGGCTACCACTTCGACACCCGCCGCCACGTCGTCGAGTACGACGACGTTATGAACCGGCAGCGCGAGATCATCTACGGCGAGCGGCGCAAGATCCTGGAGGGCGTCGACACCCGGGCCAACTTCCTCAACATGCTCGAGCACGTCGTCACCGAGGAGGTCCCCACCTTCTGCGAGGGCCGTCACCGGGACACCTGGGACCTGGAGGGGCTCTGGGCCCGGATGCGCCAGTTCGCGGGACCGCTGCTCCCTTCGCTGGGCGAGGTCGACCTGAACTCCCTGGGGGAGAGCGTGCCGGAGGTGATCGAGACCCTGGTCGGTGAGCTCACCTCCCTCTACGAGGAGCTGGAGGCCAAGCACGGCACCGAGCTGATGCGGCGCGCCGAGCAGCTGGTGATGCTGAGCGTCATCGACGAGAAGTGGCGCACCTACCTGACCCAGATGGAGCACATGCGCGAGCAGATCGGCTTCCACGGGTATGGCCAGATGGACCCGCTGGTCGAGTACAAGCAGGAGGCGTACCACTCCTTCCAGGACCTGATGGCGGAGATCCAGCGGGACATCGTTCGCTTCCTCTACACCATCAAGTTCGAGGCCCTGCAGCCGCCCCAGGAGCCCCCGCCCTCGGAGGCGGCGGCGGAGGAGACCGCCCCTCCATCACCGCGCGCCGACCAGCCCGGCTCGGGTCGCCAGGGCGAGGCGCCTCCCACCCCGGATTCAAATGGGCCCGGCCCGGCACCGTCCGGAGGAGGCGGGCCGGCGGTGCCACCCGCCCGCCCGGCCGCGGCCGCGGCCAGCGGCTCCCTCGCGCGCGCCACCGTCAAAAGTGGTGGGCCGCCGCCGGCGCGGGCTTCCGTTTCCGCACTCGCGCCCTCTCCCGCTCCTGCTCCCGCGCCTGCGCCGGCTGCTCCCGCTCCCGTGCCGGTGACATCGGGCAGCCTCTCGGCCCGAGCTGGCGCCGCAGCGCGCGGGATGGCCATCCCGGGTGGTGCCGGCATGCTGCCCCAGACCCGCGTGCGCAACGTGGTGGAGAGCTCCTCAGGGGGGACCCGCCGAACCGACGGCGCGGGGCTGCCGGGATCCAACGGCAGGGGAGCGCCATGCAAGATGGGCCGCAACGAGCGCTGCTGGTGCGGCAGCGGCAAGAAGTACAAGTTCTGCCACGGGGCCTAGCCGAGGGTGGGGGAGGGCCCCCGCAGTAGCCGTCCAGGCTCAAACAGGCACGAATGCCATGACCACCAGGAGAGCCGGGAGCACGAGGCACGCTACCGCCAGGTTGAACAGCCTGGCCGTGGCGATGACGCGACGCCATTCGCAGAAAAAGCCCATCGCCGCTGCCAACGTCACCAGCACGGTGAGCACCAGGGCGGCCACGCTCCCGGGATAGACGTTCCCCTGCCAGGCCGGACTGGTGACCATGGTGACGAGTTGAAGCGTGGCGAACGCACCGTCAAGCACGACCGCCACCGCAAAGGAGACGAGCGTGGTGGAGTGTCGGGGCTGTCCTCCCCGCAGCTGACGAGTTGCGGAGGGGTGCGTTCGGACAGCTTACTGATCACCCCGCCGTCGTTGCCGTCGTGCGCCGGCCTTCGGGGCCCGGCTTGCGGGCCGGTCGGTGACCTTCGCGGTTAGGGCAGACGCGACGCGGGGACGACCGAGAATCGCGGACCGTCGTGCCCCGCGTGGGGGCGTGTCGGGGGGCGGAGCAGCGGAGGAGGTCGGCCACGACATCCGGGAGTGAGCGCGCCGCTGCGCGGAACGGACCGGCTGCCGCCGACGCGGCTCAATCCGCCTGGGCGATCCCGCGCAGGTGCTTCCACAACAGCTCCACCGCGGGCGTGTGCACGCCCTCGCGGCGGGCGGCGGTGAAGGACTGCAGGACCCGCGGCCCGGGGCAGGGAAGCACGGTGAGCCGCCCGGCCGCGAGGTCGTTCTCGATCAGGACCTCGGGCATCACCGCGAAGCCGAGGCCCGCGATCAGGGCCGGGACCAGCACGCCCTCCTCGAGCTCGACCGCCTCGGCGTCGCGGCCGTGCTCGCCCAGCAGCTGGGCGGCGAGCTGGTGAGTGGCGGTGCCCCGCTCGTGCTGCAGGTGCCGGTAGGCGTTCAGGGCTGCGGCGGGCTCGCGGCTCCTCGCGAGCGGGTGACTCGGGGCGGCGACCAGCACCATCTGGGTGCGCTCCATGGTCATCGACTCCAGGCCGGGCGCGTAGACCCGTGAACCGGTGAAGATGATGTCGACCTCGCCCCCCTGGAGCATCACGATCATGTCCCGGAAGCGCGCCAGGCGGAGGTGCAGGCCCAGCTGGGCGTGCGCCGCGATGAAGGGGGCCAGCCAGCCGGGAACGCGGTGGGCGCCGACCACGTGCCCGGCGGCGACCGTGATCTCGCCGCGCTCGTCGCTGAGGAAGCTGATCCGCAGCTCGTCCACCAGCGCGACGTCGTCGAAGATGCGGGTGGCGATGGGGCGGAGCGCGCGGCCGACATCGGTGAGCTTCACGTTCCGGCCCGCCCGCTGGAAGAGAGGCAGTCCCAGCCTCCTCTCGAGCCGGTGGACGACGGTGCTCACCGACCCCTGAGAGATGCCGAGGGCGTCCGCCGCCGCGCTCACGTGCTGGCGCTCGGCGACCGCAAGGAAGGTGTGGAGCTGGTCGAGGGTGATCTCCGGCCTGGGTCGGGCCGGCGAGTGCACGCGCGGTGCGGGACGGCGCGGCGCGCTGTCGGAGTCGGCGAGCGGAGGGAGGGTATCCATAATTCTCCTGAGAAGAATGAAATCATATGACCATATGGCTTGATCATGGGGATATGCGGTGCCACAGTCGATGGCTGCAGCAGAGCCCCCAGAGGAGAGACCGTGCCCACGTCCGCCCGGGACGCGCTGTGCCCGCCCTCCGCGAGTCGGGACCTCGCGTCCGCCGCCCGAGCGCTCGAGGGTGCCGATGCCGAGGGGATCCTCCGCTGGGCCTTCGATCGATTCGACCGGGTGGCGCTCGTCGCCAGCTTCCAGATCGAGTCGATCGTTCTCATCGACATGGCCAGCCGGCTGCGTCCCGGCGTCGAGGTGGTCACCCTCGACACCGGCCGGCTGCCCGAGGAGACCCACGCGCTCATCGACACCGTGAGGCAGCGCTTCTCGATCCAGCTCCGGGTGGTCGCACCCGAGGCAGGCGACGTCGAGGCGATGACCACCGCCCATGGCGTCAACCTGTTTCGCCGCTCGACCGAGCTGCGCCACCTCTGCTGCGAGCTGCGCAAGGTGCGCCCGCTCAGCCGTGCCCTGCGCGGCTACGACGCGTGGGTGACCGGGCTCCGGCGTGAGCAGTCGGCGACCCGCCAGAACACTCCGGTGGTGGCGCGCGACGACGTCCACGGTGGGATCGCCAAGCTGGCCCCGCTGGCGGCGTGGAGCCGCGATGACGTCTGGGCCCAGGTGCGGTCCCGCGACCTTCCCGTCCACGCCCTCTACGCCCGCGGCTACAGCTCGATCGGCTGCGCCCCCTGCACGCGGGCCACCCGCCCGGGCGAGGGCGAGCGCGCCGGTCGCTGGTGGTGGGAGGATGGCACGATCAAGGAGTGCGGTTTGCACGTGGCCGGTTCGGGGCCACCCCGCTCCGGGGGGCCTGGCTGACCTCGCGGCCGCTGGGAGGCGACTTCGTGCCTGATCCCTCGCCGGCCCTCGCCGCGTTCGCGATCGTGACCAGGCTTCGGGCGGCCGGCTGCGTCTTCGCCGAGGATGAGGCCCGCCTGCTCATCACCGCGGCGGCGACACCGTCCGACCTTGCCGCCATGGTGGAGCGGCGCGCCGCCGGGCTTCCCCTCGAGTACGTCATCGGGTGGGCGGAGTTCTGCGGCCTGCACATCGCCGTGGAACCCGGCGTCTTCGTCCCCCGGCATCGCACCGAGCTCCTCGTCCGCCAGGCAGCCGCCCGTGCCCGGCCGGGGGCCGTGGTGGTCGATCTCTGCTGCGGCGCGGGCGCGCTGGGGGCGGCGCTGGCCGCGTCCCTGGGACGGATCGAGCTGCACGCCACCGACATCGACCCCGCCGCGGTGCGGTGCGCCCGGCTCAACCTGGCCGCGGCGGGTGGTCACGTCTATGAAGGAGACCTCTACCAGCCCCTGCCCGCCGGTCTGCGGGGCAGGGTCGATCTCCTGGTCGCCAACGTCCCCTACGTGCCCACCGCGGAGATCGCGCTGCTGCCCCGGGAGGCCCGCCTGTACGAGGCGCGGCGGGCGCTGGACGGGGGCGGGGACGGGCTGGACGTGCTGCGGCGGGTGGCGGCGGAAGCGGCCGGGTGGCTGGTGCCGGGCGGCCACCTGCTGGTCGAGACCGGCGCGGCGCAGGCGCCCCCGGCCGTCGAGGTATTCGCCCGCGGCGGGCTTATCCCGGAGGTCGCCAGCCTCGACGAGCTGGAGGCCACCGTGGTCATCGGAACCCTGGATGCGGCCGGGAGCGGATCCCGGGGCTCTCCCCGCCGCTCGTGACCATGCTGGTCGTCGCCGGGCTGGCGCTGGCGATCGGCGCACGGCGGCGGCGCCGGCGCGCGCGGGTAGGCTGACCGAAGCCCCTGCCCTCAGACGGCGTTCACCGGAGCGCGGCCGAGATCACCCCGGCGGCCCCGGCGCAGAAAGCGTCGTTGTCCCAGTAGTTGTGGGCGCGCAGCCCGCCCCCCAGGCTGTCGCGCACGTTGTCGACCTGGACGTCCCCGACCGGCATGGCCGTCTTCGCTCCGGTGTCGGGGTCGTGGACCACGAACATGCCGGGGCCGCCCCCGTCGGGGAGGGGCTCCCCCCGCTTCCAGGTGGCCGGGGGGGCGAGGGGGTCGGCGACCGGGTCGAGGGGGTCCCAGTAGTTGGTCCAGGGGCCCCGGACGAGGCGCAGGTTGCCGGCGTCGCGCCCCCAGTCGAGCAGGTCGGAGTACTTGCGCAGCGGGCTACCCGCCGTGATCAGCGCCCGCACGCCGGTAGCCGACGGCGGGGAGAGCGCCGCGATCAGGTCGAAGCCCATCACCGTGCCGTTGCTGTGCCCGTTGACGACGACGCCGTCGACGTCGGGACGCCCCAGCATGCGGCTCAGGGCGTCGCGGAGGAACATCCGCACCCGCTCACGGTGCTCGTTGCGGGTGACGTAAGCGGCCACGTCATCCTCGACGGTGCGGAGCACGCCACCGGCGCCGGGTTCGGGGGCGTCCCCCGCGGCCGGCGCGGGCGGGGTGACGGCGGGGCGGTGGAGGAGGCGGTCGAGGATGCCCCGGTGGCTGACGGTGCCGGTGCGGGGCCGGAGGCTGGGGCCCGGCGGCCCGCCCAGCCTCGGGTGCTGGCGCAGTGCCGCGAGGTCCCGGACGAGCATCTCCTCCAGGCCGCCCAGGCTCGCGTAGCTGGTCAGCGACGGCTCGCTGAGGACCGCGAGGTCGTGGAGGGCGGCGGGATCGCTTCGCTGCTCCTCCATGCCGGAGTACACCAGGGCGACATGGGCTACCGCCGTCCCCGGGGCGGCCAGCGGCACGCCCGCGATGTCGACCGCGCCCGACGCGGTCCAGCTGCCCAGCCGGCGCAGGCCGGGCTCGGTGGCGTGGGTCAGCGGGGGGAAGTTGCTCTGGACGTACACCGGGCCGCGGCCACCCGCGGCCACCCGGGTGGGATCGTCGCTGAGGGCCGCCCCCAGGTGGGCCCGCAGGCCCTCGTGGAGCGCGTCCGCGTACCCGTCCGGCGCGGCGGGGGAGGTCGGCGCCTGCTGGAAGCCGATCCCGTGGATGGTGATCAGCACGATCACGCGCCTCGCCTCCGGAGCCGCCCGTCCCCCCCGGCCATCGCTACGGACCGGGCGTGATCGGGCTGGGATGGGTGGGCTGGTACACGAGGACCTGGACTCCGCCCGGCAGGACGGCGGTCACGGCGCGGCCGAAGGCCCGATTCTCGGGGTCGCCGCGCAGGGTCACCCCCTTGGCGCGCAGCTCGGCCACGGTCGCGTCCAGGTCGTCGCAGGTCAGCGAGATCTCATGCCCCGGCTTCTCGCCGGGATGGACGCCGATCTCCGCCGGCGGGGTGGCGAAGATCAGCCAGCCACCCCCCGCGTCCACGTGGCTCCAGCCGAAGGCGTCGCTGAGCGTCTGACGGAGAGCGTCCGCCTCCGGGGAGAAGAAGAGCAGGTGGACGCCGGTGATGGCCATGGCGCTCAGCTCTCCCAGGTGAAGGCATCGGCGTTGCCGTCCGCGGCGGCGCAGAAGGAGCTGGAGGGGCACGAGACCGCCGCCAGCCCGTATCCGGAGCTGAGCGTGGTGGGTGCCGACCACGAGCTGCCGTTGAAGATGACCGACCGGTTGTTGTCCTCGTCGACGCCCATGCAGAAGGAGGCCGAGGCGCAGGACACAGCTTCGAGCCCGCCCGACACTCCCCCGACCTCATCGACGTCGGCCTTGGTCGACCACGAGCTCCCGTTGTACGTGAAGACACCGCCCTCGCTGCCGACCGCGATGCAGAAGGAGGAGGAGGGGCAGGAGACCCCGTCGGGCGGGCCGGTCCCGGTGTCCTCCCCCTCGCCCAGCGTCTCCGGGGGCGACCAGGTGGTCCCGTTGAAAATGAAGGCTCCGGTGCCGCCCACCGCCACGCAGAACGTGGTCGACGGGCACGACACCGCGGTCAGGATGCCCTGGGTGGAGTCGACCTGCTGGGGGCTCGACCACGCCGTGCCGTTGAAGGTGTAGGCGTCGCCCGAGTTGTCCACGGCGACGCAGAAGGAGGACGACACGCACGACACCGCCTCGAACTGACCGACGCTGTCGACCCCGGTGAAGGGCGTCCATGAGCCGCCGTCGTACGTGAGGGCATTGCCGGAGCTGTCCACCGCCGCGCAGAAGCTGGTGGTCGGGCAGGAGACCCCGACGATGGTGTTGGGCGCATCGATCGCCTGGGGCGCCGACCACGAGGTGCCGTTGTAGGTGAGGGCGTTGCCGGACGGGGTGCTCGTCCCCGAGGTGCCGTCGACGGCCACGCAGTCGGTGCTCGAGGCGCAGGACACGGCGAGGAGGTCGAGGCCGGGGTCGATGCTGTCGGCGCTGGACCACGTTCCGGTCGCGGGCGCCGGGGTCGAGGTCGTCAAGCTCGCGGTCGGAGCCGTCGACGGCGCTGTCGAGCCCGCGCTGGGGGTCGCGGAGACGATCGGAGCCGAGGACGCCGGAGATGGGCTCGTGGAGTTGCCGCAGGCACTGGCCATGGCTCCCGCCAGGACGCAGGTGGCGAGCGCGGCGGCGAACCGCGCGCTGCCCGGGATGCGAATCGGACCGGTTGCGCGGGTGGTCATGCTCGGCACCTCTCCCTGACTGTCACGGCGCTCAGGTCGGTCGCCGCGTGCCCCCGGCGAGCGACCCCCAGCCTCTGGGCTCCTCGCTCGGATGCTAGCACGGACCCGGAAGAGGCTCAGTCGGGGATGTCGCCGAGGGGGGAGGCGGCTGCCCTCGTCGCCATCGTCTCCTCGGCAGTGCGCGGGCCGAGCGCCGAGGCGCCCAGCAGCACCAGGCCGCCAAGGGCCAGCACCAGCACCAGGACCTGCCAGGTCACGGTGAGGGCGAGCAGGAGAGCGAACGTGGCTCCTCCGGCCATCCCCAGGAAGCGGCTGGTCGAGACCGCTCCCTGTATCCGGCCCACCGTGTCGGGTGCCTGGCTCTGGATGACCACGCCGCCCTCGATCTGGGCGAGACTGGCGGACCCCGTGCTCACCGCCAGTAGGAGGAGGTCAACCGCGGGCCCTCCTGCCACCGCGACCGCTCCGATGCAGGCGATCTCACCTGCCAGTGCCGGCAGGATGACCGCGGGTCTCTGGATCGGCCGCCAGAAGGCGAGGAGAGAGCCCAGGATGCCTCCGAGGCCCACGGCCGCCCAGCAGAAGCCGGCATCGGCTGACGTCCCGAACCGCTGCGACGCCAGGGCCGGGAGGGCGGCCTGCAGCGCCGTGATCACCACGGTCGCCGAGAACGCGCCGACCGCCACGATGCGCAGCACCGGGCGGTGGAATGCTGCCGAGAAGCCGCCGATAGCCGCCGCTCGAACTGTGAGCGCCTGCGCCGCGCCCCCGCCAGTGACGGGCAGGGACAGGAACAGCCCGGCGGCAATCGCGAAGGTGACAGCGTCGCTCAGAACCAGCGGCACCGGTCCGAGCAGCGGGAGCAGCAGGGCCCCGATGGCCGGGGAGACCAACATCATCCCGCTCCCGAGAAGGCTGTAGGCGAGATTGATGTTATGGCGGGCCCGGCCCGAGGCGAGCCTGGCCATCAGCGCCCCGGTCAGCGGCTGCCAGGCGCCGCCCACCAACTGGGAGAGGCCGGCCAGCACGTAGACCGACCAAAGACCGCGGCCGAGGGCAAGAGGGACCGCCAGGACAGCGGTAAGCGCGCCCTGGGTGAGAGCGGCCGCGACGATGCCGACCCTGGGACTGGCGAGGTCCCCGAGGGGCCCACCCAACCAGGCGCCGACGGGACGTGGGCCAACACGGACCAACATGTAGCCGGCGGTGGCCGCGACGCTCCGAGTCGCATTGAAGATGACCACGGCGAGCGCGAACGTGGTCAGCCAGTCACCAAAGGTGGACGCCGCCACTCCGGCCAAGAAACGGGCCACCGAGGGAAAACGCACCGCCGTAGTTTCCGCCGTTCACCGGCCTAAGAGCCAGGGTGCCGACAGGCGACCTGTGCCGGCACGCATGGTGCCTTACCCTACGGCGTCCCCGGACAGGGGACGAAACCTACCAGTCCAGCCAGTCGAAGTCCACGTGGGACATCAGGTGCCCTCCATTCCCCCACGTTCCAGCGCCCGGCGGAGCCTTCCACCGGTTGAGCCCGGCGGCTCACGGGCGGCATTATGCGTGAGGCATGGTAGCGATGTAAAGCGCCGGTTGCGATCGCGTCACAACTCCGCAGCGGTGCATCCCACGACCCGTGGGCGTCGTTCCCTGGAGGGTTGAGAGTGGACCGTCTGGCCGACTCAGGGTGGTGGCGGCAGGCGACGGTGCCACGACGTTGTGATGTCACGCTGAGCACGGTCACACCGCCGGGCCTAAGGTTGCGAGGATGGAAGCGCCAGTAACTCCGCTGCACGGACCGGTGCCGCGGACCGCGCCCCGATCCTCCTTCCGGCGCTGGTTCACCAGTATCGCGCCGGCTCCTGAACCCGACCGGGAGCCTCGAGTCACCCTGACTCCGCGACTGGCGTTCGTTCTCGTCGTGCTCTGGGCTGCCGCGGTTGGGGCCTTGATCCCCGCGCTGGCCCGCCCGCCGGACTGGCCCGGAGCCTTGCTCGCCGGAGTGCTTGTCACCGCCCTCTCCGTGTGGTCCGTCCCGGCTGCCGCGCGAGGTCAGGGGCGGTGGTCGGCGGGGGTGTTCTTCGAGCTGGCCTTCAGCTTCACGGTGGGGCCGCTCGCGATCGTCGTCATGACGGTAGGACATGCGGCCGGCGACCACTTGCGCCGACGGCCTGGGGCAGTTCGGACCGCGTTCAACTCCGCGAACCATGCGCTTTTCAACCTCGCGGCCTGGGCGACCTTCATGGTGGTGGGTGGCCAGCATCCGCCCATGGCGCGGGCGCTGGGCGCCGGTGTTGCCGGAGGCCTCGTCGCTCTGTGCGTCGGCACCGGGCTCCTCGGCATGGTTCTGGGCATTGCCACCAACGACTTTCGCCTTCGTGCCCTGCTCCGTGCGATGCGCCAGCTCTTGCCGTGGAACATTGCCTTTGGGTTTGCCGCAGGAGGGGTCTCAAGCCTTTACGAAGTCGGCGGCCTCCTCGGCCTCCTGGTCCTTCTGGTCCCCGTTGGCATGGTCCAGATGTCCCTGGTCGCCACCGCGCGCCGGATGCACGCCGAGGCGGAGAAGGACGCCGCTCACGCTCGCGAGCGGGAGCGGCTGCTCCGCCGCGAGGCCCAGGCCCTGCGGCGGGCCGGCGAGGCATCGGAGGTCGAGCGCAAGAGGATCGCCGCCGACCTCCATGACAGCGTCATCCAGGACATGTCGGGCCTTCTCTTCCGGTCGAGCGCCATGCTGGGGCGCCTCTCCGACGGTGACGCATCCGTCTGGTCACAGGAGGGAGTGGAGGGCTACCTCACCTACACGCACGACCTGGCCGCGGAGGCGGTACGTGAGCTGAGGACACTCATGGTCGAGCTGGCGCCGCCTCTGCTCGACCAGGAGGGCCTCGCCTCGGCCCTTCGCCAGCTGCTGAGCCGGCTCGACCGCGAGCACATCTCCTGGTCGCTCGAGTGCTCCGAGGAGCACCTCGACCAGCGGCACCAGCGGCTCGTGTACCGGGTGGTCCAGGAGGCGCTCCGCAACGTCATCCAGCACGCCCAGTGTCACACCGTCTGGGTCACGGTGCGGATCGACGGGGACCGCCTGCTCGCGTCGATCCGCGACGACGGGCGTGGGTTCTCCGCGGCTGAGCGCGCCGAACGACGCAAGAAGGGGCATGCCGGCCTCGGCCTTCTGGTGCAGACGGCTCGCGACGGGGGTGGGGAGCTTTCCATCACATCCCATCCGGGGAGGGGTACCCGGGTCGAGTTGTCGGTCCCCATGCTGCCCGCGCCCCTCATGGATGAGGCGGCGGCCGATAAGCAGACCGGCATACCGGCGGACGGCGCCATCGGGGTCGGCGATGAGCTCTCCGGAGACCTCGGTGCTGACGGTCACCGGGCGGAGCAGCCGGTCGCGCCTGCGGCAACCGGGCGGGGAGCCCGGACCGGGAAGCCCCCCGAGCGCGCGTCAGTGACCTCCTCGCGCGTCCCCTGACCTCCGTCGGCAGGGTGAACGGCGGAGCACGGTCCGGTCGCTCCCCCGTGACGCCCGGGCGGCAGCCCCGACCCGGCCCCTACAATGCGGCTGCCGGCGTAGGGGACGGCAGCTCTCACGAGAGGTTTCAGGTCATGGGCGGCACTGGCAAGATCCGACTCCTCATCGTCGACGACCATCCGGTGGTCCGTCAGGGCCTGGCCGACATCTTCGAGCGCACCGAGGACATCCAGGTGGTCGGGCTCGCCTCGGATGGCGTCGAGGCGGTCACCATGAGCCTCAAGCACGAGCCCGACATCGTCCTCATGGACCTCTCCATGCCCAACATGGACGGCATGGACGCGACCCGATTCCTGCTCAAGTCGTGCCCCGACACGCGGGTGCTGATGCTGACCTCCTTCTCCGGCAAGGAGCGGGTCAAGGAGGCGCTCCGCTCCGGAGCGGTCGGCTACCTCCTCAAGGACACGCCGACCGAGGAGCTGATCGCCGGGGTGCGCAACGCCGTCAAGCACGGCCGCCGCTTCCGCGACATCGACTGACGGCACCCGCGCTCAACCACCCCCTGGCGTCTGCCCCCGCAACCCAGCGGGTACACTCACGACGCCATGAGCGAGCTGTCGGTACGAGCCAGGGAGATCGCAGCCCGTGTAGCCGAGCTACAGGGCCACCTTTGACCTGGATTCCCGTCGCTCGCGCGCGGCCGAGCTGGACACCGAGGTCGCCGATCCGGCGCTCTGGGACGATCCCCGCCGTGCCGCCGCGCTGACCCAGGAGCTCTCCCACATCCGCGAGGAGCTGGCCGGCTGGGAGACGCTCGGGCGGCGGGCGGCCGACGCCCGCGACCTGGCCGAGCTGATGGGGGACGAGGCCGAGGGCGGCGAGTCGGGCGCCGACCCCGCCATGGTCACCGAGCTGGCTGCGGAGATCGACGAGATCGAGCGCGAGCTGGGCGCGCGTGAGGTCGACCTCCTCTACAGCGACCCCTACACCGACAACCCGGCGCTGCTCTCGGTGAAGAGCGGGGCCGGGGGGACGGACAGCCAGGATTGGGCCGAGATGCTGCTCCGGATGTTCCTCCGCTGGGCGGAGCGTCACCGGATGGCGGTCGACTTCATCGAGGAGTCCGAGGGGGAGGAGGCGGGCATCAAGTCGGCCACCATCCGGGTGGCGGGGCGGCGCGCCTTCGGCCTGCTCAAGTCGGAGCGCGGCGTGCACCGGCTGGTCCGGCTCAGCCCCTTCGACTCCGCCCACCGCCGTCACACCAGCTTCGTGCTGGTGGAGGTCACCCCCGAGGTCGAGGACGACGTCACCGTCGAGATCGATCCCAAGGACGTGCGCGAGGACGTGTACCGCTCCAGCGGCGCGGGCGGCCAGCACGTCAACAAGACCTCGTCGGCGGTCCGCCTCACCCACATCCCCACCGGGATCGTGGTGACCTGCCAGAACGAGCGCTCCCAGCACCAGAACCGCGACGTCGCCTGGCGGGTGCTGCGCTCCCGACTGCTGGCGGTGGCCCAGGCCGCCCACGCGGAGAGGATCAGCGAGCTCAAGGGCGAATCGCTGCCGGCGGAGTGGGGCTCGCAGATCCGCTCCTACGTGCTCCACCCCTACACCATGGTCAAGGACCACCGCACCGGACACGAGGTCGGCACCGTCCAGGCCGTCCTCGACGGCGACATCGACTCCTTCCAGGAGGCGTACCTGCGCTGGGCGGCGGGCAAGGCGGACGCCGCCGCCAGCGCCGCCACCACCACCGTCTGAGCCCGCTGTGGCCCGTCCCAGGGCCCCGGCCCGGGGCTATACTCGCTCGGTCCCGCATCGGGCCGTCGCCCCACCCCACGTCCCATCCACCCCCGTTCGGGCCCTCCCGGCCTCCCGATCCCCCGGGTGCACTCCGCTGAACGATCGGAACGTCACATCCCCATGACCCCTCCACGGATGCTCGTCGCGAGCGCGCCCGCCGGGCGCCACCACCGGCCGCCGCGGCCCCGGGTTGCCCCCCCCCTGAGAGGTCTGGGACGGTGAGCCTGGCGGCCGTGATGCCACCCCAGGTGGGCCAGAAGCCGGACCCGGGTCAGCGGCCGGTCATCTCCTTCCACGGGGTCAGCAAGACCTACGCCAACGGCTGCGAGGCGATCCGTGACCTCGACCTCGCCATCTACCAGGGCGACTTCTGCTTCGTGGTCGGGGCCAGCGGCTCCGGCAAGACCACCCTGGTCCGCCTGCTCATCCGCGAGGAGGCGGCCTCGAGCGGCCGGATCTTCGTTGACGGCCAGGAGACCACCCGGATGAGCCGGCGGCGCCTCCCCAAGCTGCGCCGCAAGTTCGGGATCGTCTTCCAGGACTACAAGCTGCTGCCCAAGCTAACGGTGGCGCAGAACGTCGCCTTCGCCCTCCAGGTCACCCGGCCGGGGCAGCGCCACCTCAAGGAGAAGGTGGAGGAGACGCTCTGGATCGTCGGCCTCGAGGACAAGCTCCACACCTTCCCCGACGAGCTCTCGGGTGGCGAGCAGCAGCGGGTCGCCATCGCCCGCGCCCTGGTCCACCGGCCCCGGATCTTCCTCGCCGACGAGCCCACCGGCAACCTCGACCCCGACACCTCGTGGGGGATCGTGCAGCTCCTGCTTCAGATCAACCACCGGGGCACCACCGTGCTGATGGCCACCCACAACAAGGAGATCGTCGATCTCTGCCGCAAGCGCGTGATCGCCATCGACTCCGGCCGGGTGGTGCGCGACGAGGCCGAGGGCGGCTACCTCCGCGAGGGCGAGGCGACGATATGAGGGGGCTGCTCGCCTCGATCCGCTTCGCCCTGGTCGCGGCCGGGCAGAACTTCACCCGCAACCTGGCGGTCTCCATGGCCGGCGTCTTCACCATGGGGCTGATCATGCTGCTGGTCGGCGGCACTCTCCTGCTCACCCACACCGTCGACGCCATCCTCAACCAGCAGGAGGCGCAGGCCGACGACATCCACATCTATCTCCAGGACTCGCTGTCGATGCGCACCATCGCCGACTACGAGCAGCGCTTCGCCCACGACCCGCGGGTCAATGGAGTGAGCTTCACCACCAAGGACGAGGCGGTCCTCGCCGCCCAGCAGCGCGGCCTGCAGCTGCAGGCCGCGATCAACACCCTGGGCACCAACCCACTGCCGGCCTCGATCGATCTGCACGTGCGCAACCTCACCGATCTCGGCCAGTTCGCCACCCTGGCCAAGTCCCTCCCCGTCGTCGACACCAGCAGCGGCTCCGCCACCGACTACAACCCGACCGTCATCCCGCGGCTGCAGACGCTGATCACCTGGACCGTCTGGATCGGCGGGGTGCTCTCGGTGGTGCTGGCGGTGATCAGCCTGGTGATCATCATGAACACCATCAGGACGGCGGTATACATCCGGCGCACCGAGATCGAGATCATGAAGCTGGTGGGGGCGGGCGACTGGTTTGTGCGCTGGCCCTTCATCCTCGAGGGGGTGTTCGGCGGCGTCCTCGCGGCGGCCTTCGGGGTGACGATCGTCGCCCTCGCCTACCATTTCGTGCTCGAGACGGCGAACGCACGCGTCTATCTCGAGGTGGGCTTCGACGGCCCCTACCTCACCGGCCTGGTGGTGCTGCTGGTCGTCTTCGGGGCCGCCCTGGGCGGCTTCGGCAGCTTCCTCGGGGTGCGCCGGTTCCTCCACGCGTGAGCGGACCGCTCGAGCCGGGGGAGGATCCGGGTACCGAGGCCCCGGAGGCGTCTCCGCCGCGCCACCGGCTGCCCCGCCTCCACGCCGGCATCTGGAGCCATGCGGTGGTGGCGGTCGTCTTCCTCTACCTCGGCGGGCTGCTCGTCGCCAACCTGGGCGTGATCCCCTTCGGCAGCGCGCTCGCCTCGCTCTACCCGCGCTTCGGCGGCCTCGACGAGACCTCACTCCAGGTGGCCTGGCAGGACATCGAGTCCAACTACGTTCTCCGCGGGGTTCTCGGCAGCGTCGGCACCGAGGCCAGCGAGCAGGCCCTGGTGGCGGCCCTGGACAGCACCTACCACGACCGCTTCAGCGCCTACTTCACCAGGAGCGAGTACCAGCAGTTCACCTCCGACGTGAACCAGGACCGCAGCGGGAGCATCGGGATCTCCCTCGAGGAGCGCTGCGTCGGCGCGACCCTCTGCCCGTCTGACCAGAATCCCACCGAGCTCGCGATCGAGGACGTGCTCCACGGCCAGCCGGCGGAGCGGGCGGGGCTGCGCAACGGCGACGTGCTGGTGGCGGTGGGCCAGACCTCGCTGCCCGGCCTGGGCAGCCTCGACCAGCAGCTCTCCGGGGTGTCGGAGCTGATCGACGGCGCCGCGGGCACCCGGGTCACTCTCACCGTGGAGCGCGGCACGACCCAGCTCTCCTTCACGGTGACCCGGGCCAACCTCCAGATCCCCACCGTCTACAGCCGGATGTTCGGCAGCGTGCTCGACCTCCAGGTGACGAGCTTCGGAGAGGACACGGCCCAGGATGCGGTCGCCCAGCTCAAGAGCGGCCTGGCCCGAGGCGCCACCGCGGTGATCCTCGACCTGCGCGGCAACGGCGGCGGCTACGTCACCGGGGCGGTGACCCTGGCCAGCCAGTTCCTCACCCGCCATGGCGGCGAGCAGGACGTGGTCGTCCGGCGGGGCCGGATGGACCTCCAGGGGCAGCCCTCGACCGCCCAGACGGTGATCCACGATCAGATCCAATCCGGTGGCCTCGCCCCCTCCCTCCCCCTGGTGGTCCTGGTCGACGGCGGCACCGCCTCGGCCTCCGAGATCCTCACCGCGGCGCTGCGCGACTACCAGCGGGCCACCGTGGTCGGGGCGACCACCTACGGCAAGGGCTCGGTGCAGCTCGACTTCCCGCTTCCGGACGGGAGCGACCTCCACCTCACCGTCGAGAAGTGGTACGGCCCCGACGGGGAGAGCATCGACGGCACGGGGATCACCCCCGACCAGCAGGTGAGCCTGCCGAGCCCGGACGACCTCTTCACCCTGGAGGCCCAATCGGCGGACCCCTCCCAGGACCCCCAGTTCCAGGCGGCACTGGCGACCGCCGAGGGGGGCTGAGCTCAGCCGGTGCTGATCGGACGGGGCCGGTGGCGGTGGCGCAGCCAGCGACCCATCCCCGGAGGCAGCTCCTCCCCGGCCGCGCGGCGGCGCTCGGCCTCCTGGTGGCGGACCGCCAGCCAGGCGGCGAGCCCGACCACGCTGAGGACGGCCCCGGCCAGGCTCCAGGCGTTGATGTTGCGGTCCCAGCGCTCGGCGTCATAGCCGACCCCGACCCCGACCACCAGCCCGACGATGACCAGGGTCAACTCCAGGGGGCTCATCGGCGGCGGCTCACGTCGCCGTGAATATACTGCCGAGGGGATGGCCGCCAGCAGCTTCGACGCCGTCTTCCTCGGCGGAGGGATGGGCGGCTACGTCGGCGCGATCCGCGCCGCCCAGCTCGGGCTCAGCACCGCCGTGGTGGAGGAGGACAAGCTCGGCGGCACCTGCCTGCACCGTGGCTGCATCCCCACCAAGGCCCTGCTCCAGTCCGCCTTCGTGCTCGACCAGGCGCGCCAGGGCGGCCGCCTGGGGGTGATCGTCAGCGGCCTCGAGCTCGACTACGCGCAGGCGGCCAGGAACCGCGACCAGGTCGTCGCCCAGCTCCACCGCGGCGTGGAGTACCTGATGAAGAAGAACCGCATCGACGTGGTGCGGGGCCGGGGGCGGCTGGACGGCCCGCACCGGGTCAGGGTGGGCGGCGGCCAGAGCGGCGACGTCGAGGTGGAGGCGGGGGCGGTGGTGGTCGCCACCGGCTCCCGGCCCAAGCAGGTGCCCGGCGCCGAGGCCGACGGCCGGACCGTGCTCACCTCCGACCACGCGCTCACCCTCGACCACGTTCCGGCATCGGCGATCGTCCTGGGCGCCGGCGCCGTCGGCGTCGAGTTCGCCTCGTTCTGGCGCAGCTGCGGCGCCGAGGTGACAGTGGTGGAGATGCTCGACCGGCTCGTGCCCCTGGAGGACCGGGCGATCGGCACGGAGCTGGGCAAGCACTTCCAGGCCCGGGGGATCCGCTGCCTGGTCGGCGCGACCCTCGACCTCGGCTCCATCGGGCGGGGTGAGGATGGGGTGTCGGTCAGCGTCGCCCACGCGGGAGGGGAGGAGAGGCTGCGGGCCGAGGTGCTGCTGGTAGCGATCGGCCGGACCCCCAACACCGAGGACATCGGCCTGGAGGGCACCGCCGTCGAGCTGGAGCGGGGATTCGTCCGCGCCGGCCCCGACCTGCGCACCGCCCAGGAGGGTGTCTACGCCATCGGCGACGTGATCGGCGGCTTCCTCCTCGCCCACAAGGGGAGCCACGAGGGGATCATCGCCGCCGAGGCGATCGCCGGCCGGGACCCCCACCCCCTCGACCCCAACCTGGTCCCGCGGACCACCTACTGCACCCCCCAGATCGCCTCGCTCGGGCTCTCCGAGGAGGACGCGCGCCAGGCCGGCCACGAGGTCAGCGTGGGGGTCTTCCCGCTCACCGCCAACGGGCGCTCGATCATCTGGGGGGAGCGGGGGTTCTGCAAGGTCGTGGCCGGGGCTGACGGCACCGTCCTCGGGGTGCACATGATCGGCGCCGAAGTCACCGAGCTGATCTACGCCGCAGCCCTGGGGGGCCTGCTCGAGGCCACCCCCTTCGAGATGGGCCGGGCCATCGCCCCCCACCCCACGGTCAGCGAGATCCTGATGGAGGCGGCGCTCGCCGCCTCGGGCGAGCCGATCCACCTGTGAGGCCGGGCGAAACCAGGTGCGCCGTCGCGGCTTCGGAATGTGTCACCTTTCCCCAGCCCTGATGGCCAGGGCCAGCTAGGCGCGAACCAGCGTTCGTCGGGCCCGGAGGCTCACCAGGAGAGACAGGGTGGTAGTCGCCAACAGGGACGTTCGCGCGGTGACCGGCATCGACGCCGGCACCCTGCGGGCCATGTACCGGCACATGCTCCGTGCCCGCCTGCTTGACGAGCGGATATGGGTGCTCAACCGTCAGGGGGTGGTGCGCTTCTGGGTCTCCGGGATGGGCCAGGAGGCGATCCAGGTGGCCCTGGGCATGCACGTCCGTCCGGGCATCGACTGGGTGGCCCCCTACTACCGGGACCTGGCCCTCAGCCTGGTGCTCGGGATGACCCCGCGCGACCAGCTGCTCGCCGCCCTCGCCAAGGCCGACGACCCCAACACCGGGGGCCGCCAGATGCCGGCCCACTTCAGCTCCCGGCGACTCAACATCATCAGCTCCGGGTCGGTGGTCGCCACCCAGCTCATCCACGCCGCCGGGATCGCGCTTGCCTCCAGAATCCGGGGCGAGGACGCGGTCACGGTGGTGACCACGGGGGAGGGGGCGACCAGCGAGGGGGACTTCCACGAGGCCCTCAACTTCGCCGCCATCCACCACCTCGCGGTGGTCTTCGTGGTCCAGGACAACGGCCTGGCCATCAGCGTCCCGACCTCCAGGCAGATGCCCACCCCCGATGTCGCCGACCGGGCGGCGGGCTATGGTATCCCCGGGGTGGTGGTGGACGGGACCGACCCCGTGGCCAGCTACCAGCGCTGCGGCGAGGCGATCGCCCGGGCCCGGGCTGGGAGGGGGCCGACCCTGATCGACGCCAAGGTGCCCCGGCTCACCTCGCACAGCTCCGACGACGACCAGCGCCGCTACCGGACCGAGGAGGCCCTGGAGACCGACCGCCAGCACGACTGCATCGGCCGCTACGCGAGGCGGCTGGCCGAGATGGGGGTGCTCTCCGCCAAGGCGGCCGATGCCGTGCGTGCGGAGCTGGTGGCGGAGATCGACCTGGCCACCGCGGAGGCGGAGGCGGCGCCCGACCCCGCGCCCGAGAGCGTCCACCTCCACGTCCTGGGGGACGCCTGATGGCGGTCCTCACCTACCTCGAAGCCATTCGCGAGGGCATGCGCGACGAGATGCGCCGCGACGATCGGGTGATGATCTTCGGTGAGGACGTCGGTGCCAAGGGGGGCGTCTTCGGGGTCACCGAGGGCCTGCAGCGGGAGTTCGGGGAGTGGCGGGTGATGGACTCCCCGCTCGCCGAGTCCTGCATCGTCGGCGTCTGCATCGGCGCCGCCTTCAACGGCATGCGGCCGATCGCCGAGATCCAGTTCCAGGATTTCATCCTGCCGGGAGTGGATCAGATTGTCAGCGAGGCCGCCAAGATCCGCTACCGCAGCAACGACGATTGGAACATGCCACTGGTCATCCGCGCCCCGTTTGGGGGCGGTGTCCATGGGGCCCTCTACCACTCCCAGTCGCTGGAGGCGATGTTCTGCCACGTGCCCGGGCTGCGGGTGGTGGTCCCCTCCAATCCGTACGACGCCAAGGGGATGCTGGTGGCGGCGATCCGCGACCCTGACCCCGTTCTCTATTTCGAGCACAAGAGGGCGTACCGGTCGCTCAGGGGCGAGGTCCCCGAGCACGAGTACACGGTCCCGCTGAACCGGGCCCGGGTGGTCCGCCAGGGTGAGGACATCGCCGTCTTCACCTACGGCCTGATGGTCGACACCGCGGTCCAGGCCGCCGAGCGGCTGGACCGGGACGGCTTCTCGGTCGAGGTCGTCGACCTCCGCTCCCTCCGCCCCCTCGACCGCGCCGGCATCGTGGAGAGCGCCCGGCGATGTGGCAAGGTGCTGGTCGCCCAGGAGGCGAACCTCGCGGTCTCGGTGAGCAGCGAGGTCAGCGCCATCGTCGCGGAGGAGTGTTTCGAGTACCTTGATGCTCCGGTGATGCGCATCGGCGGCCCCGAGGTCCCGGCGATGCCCTTCGCCAAACCTCTGGAAGATGCCTACCTGGTGGACGTCGACAAGCTCGAGATCAAGCTCCGCAGCCTCGCGGAGTACTGACGCGGGAGTCCAGCCGAATTGAGGGAGCCGCACCCATGGCGCTGACGGTCAGCATGCCCCAGCTCGGGGAGTCGGTCACCGAGGGGACCATCGCCCGCTGGCTCAAGCAGCCCGGCGAGCCGGTCGCGAAGTACGAGTCGATCGCCGAGGTGGCGAGCGACAAGGTCAACGCCGAGATCCCGGCGCCTGCGGACGGCACCTTCGGTGAGATCATCGCGCCCGAGGGGTCGGTGGTCAGCGTGGGGCAGCCGATCTGCACCATCGAGCAGGGCGCCACGGCCCCCGCGGCGGTCCCCGCACCCTTCGTCACCGCCCCGCCGGCTCCGGCCGTGGTTCCGGAGCCGGCCGCCCTGGCCCCGGCACCTGTGACGGCGGCCCCCGCGCCGCTGACCACGGCTCCGGCAGCGGAGCCGGCCGCCCCTTCCTCCGCGCCCGAACCCCCCGCCACCGTCCTTCCCCCTGCCGCCCGGGAGGCTTCCTCCATCGGCTCGGCCACTCCCGGCGCCAACGGCACCGGCACCCAGCCCGGGCATCAGCACGTGACCCCGGCGGTCCGCATGCTGCTCCGCGAGCACGACGTCGACCTCGGGGAGCTTCGTGGCAGCGGCATCGGCGGGCGCGTGACCAAGAAGGACGTCCTCGAGTACGTCCAGCGACGGGACGGCGCCGCCCGGGCCACCGGGGCGCTGCCCGCCGCGGCCGCTGCCCCCTCTGCGGCGCCGCCGGTGGCCGCAGCTCCCGCGCCGGGTCCGTCCGCCGGCTTCCTGGTGCCGTCTGAGCCCGCCGAGGAGGGCGACCAGCTGCTGCCGATGACCTCGGTCCGGCGGGCGATCGCCGACCACATGGTCCGCAGCCGTCAGACGTCGCCGCATGCCTGGCTCATGGTCGAGGTGGACATGTCGCGGGTGGTGCGCCTGCGCGAGGCTGGCAAGATGGCCTTCAAGGAGCGCTACGGGATCTCGTTGACCTACCTTCCCTTCGTGGCCCGGGCGGTGGTCGAGGCGCTCCGGCGCCGGCCCACCTTCAACGCCCAGTGGAGCGACGCCGGGCTGGTGCTCAAGCACGACATCCACCTCGGCATCGCCGTCGCCCTCGAGGAGAACCTGGTTGTACCGGTGCTTCGCAACGCCGACCGCCTGAGCGTCGCCGGCCTGGCCCAGGCCATGGCCGACCTGGGCAACCGCGCCCGCGCCAACCGGCTCAAGCTCGACGAGATCCAGGGCGGGACCTTCACCCTCAACAACACCGGGGCGCTGGGTGCGGTGATGACCCAGGCCATCATCAACCAGCCCCAGGCGGCGATCCTCACCATGGACGCGGTGGTCAAGCGGCCGGTCGTGGTCGACGACATGATCGCGATCCGGCCGATCATGAACCTGGGGATGAGCTTTGACCACCGGCTCAACGACGGCCTCCAGGCCGCCCGCTTCCTCCAGGACGTCAAGGGCCAGCTCGAGAGCTTGGACGAGAGCGCTACCCTGCTCTGATACAGCGCAACGGCTGGCGGTGGTACGTGGGCCTGGTGATCACGGTGGCCCTGGTCCTCGTGCTGCTCTAGCTGGCGGGCATGGGATCGGGGATCGGTCGCTGATCCAGCCGGCCCTCGGCCGCGACGGAGGTCGCCCGGGATGGCCTCCGGTCGGACGTAGAGTAGCGGCGAGCTGATGGATCGACCCCCGGGAGCACGCCGATGAAGATCGATGGTTCGGCCGCCATCGTCACCGGTGCCTCGTCGGGCATCGGTGACGCCACCGCCCGCCTGCTGGCCAGTCGGGGCGCGCGGGTGGTGCTCGCCGCGCGGCGCGCCGCGCGGATCGAGGCGCTCGCCGCCGAGCTGCCCGGGGCCATCGCCGTCCCCACCGATGTCACCGACAAGGATCAGCTCGCCCACCTGGTGGAGCGATGCCTCGAGGCCCACGGTCGGGTCGACATCCTGGTCAACAACGCCGGCCAGGGGCTGCACGTGCCGCTCCTGGACCTACGGCCGGATGACCTACGCGCCGTGCTCGAGCTGAATGTCATAGCTCCCCTGACCGCCATGCAGCTGGTGCTGCCGTCGATGCGCGCCCAGGGCGGCGGCGCCATCGTCAACGTCAGCTCGGCGACGTCCTTGCGCCTCTTCCCGGGGCTGAGCGGGTACGCGGCCACCAAGGCGGCCCTCAACCTCCTGTCTCAGATCGGAAGGATGGAGCTCGCCAGCGCCGGCGTGGCCGTCTCGGTGGTGTACCCGTCGGTGACCGCCACCGAGTTCCACCAGAGCCTGCGTGCCGGTCAGTTCGCGGGCGGTGCCCGGCGGTTCCCCGCCGACCCACCAGAGCTGGTCGCGACCACCATCGCCTTCGCCATCGAGACCGGCGAGGCCCACCTGATGGTGGAGGACCCGCCCCGTGGAGGACCCGCCCCGCGCCCTCGTTCCGGGCAGCGACGACCCGTGGGCGGCGGGGCTTGCCCGCCCGATGCAGGCCGGCCCCGGGTGGGCGGGTGGCGAGGCCGCGCGAACGGCGCCGCCGGATCTGGGGGCGGCGCCGTGATCCTGGTCACCGCTGCCGCTGGGCGCACCGGCCGCAGCCTCATCCCGGCCCTGGTGCGGAGGGGACACGCAGTCCGTGCCCTGGACGTCGACCCCGGTGTGGACCGGCTGCGAGATCTCGGGGCGGCGGAGACGATCGCCGGGGACATGCTCGACCCGGGTGACGTCGATCGGGCGGTCGACGGTGTCGAGGCGGTGGTCCACATCGGCCCCCCGATGCACCCCCGCGAGGCCGAGATGGGCCATGCGGTGGTGACCGCCGCCCGGCGTGCCGGCGTCTCCCATCTCGTGCAGTTCTCAGTGACCCATCCCCAGCTCGAGCCGCTGCTCAACCATCAGTCAAAGCTCGCTGTCGAGAGGATGGTGCTGCTCTCCCGGATGCCCTTCACCATCCTCCAGCCCATGCACTACATGCAGAACATCGACGTGAGGAGGGTGGTGGAGCGGGGGGCGCTGACCCAGCCGTTCGCCCTCGACACGCCCCTCCAGCACGTGGACGTCGAGGACGTCACCGAGGTGGCGGCGCTGGTCGTCACCGATCCCCAGCACCACTACGCGACCTACGAGCTCTGCGGCAGCGACTACCTCAACGCCCGGCAGCTGGCCGCCGTCATCCAGTCCGTCTCAGGCCGGCCGGTGGCCCCCGAGCAGGTGCCGGTGGCCCATGCGTTCTCGGTGGGCGCTCCCTCCGGGGCCGCGGACGCCCCGCCCTCGGAGGAGGACGACTGGCGGCGGGACGCCATGGTCCGCCTCTTCGACCACTACGGGCGCCACGGCATCACCGGCAACCCCAACGTGCTCGGCTGGCTGCTCGGCCGGCCGCCCACCACCTTCCAGGAGTACGTCCGCCGCTCCCTGGGTTGAGTCGGCAGCCGGTGGAGGTCCACTGTTTCGAGGCGCTGCGCCTTGAATGACTGACGGTCAGTCGATCCGCGGCGCTGCCCGCGTTGAAGGGGGGACCCCCCTCAGTCGGGATCCATGTGGGGGTAGCGCCACTCGGTCGCGGGGACGAGGTTCTCCTTGATCGACCGGGCCGAGGCCCAGCGCAGCAGGTTGAGCGCCGAGCCCGCCTTGTCGTTGGTGCCGCTCTGACGGGCCCCGCCGAAGGGCTGCTGGCCCACCACCGCCCCGGTCGGCTTGTCGTTGACGTAGAAGTTGCCGGCCGCATGGCGGAGAACGCGCATCGCGGTCTCGATGGCGCGCCGCTCGGTCGCGAACACCGCGCCGGTCAGCCCATACGGAGAGGTCTCGTCGACCAGCTGGAGCGCCGTTTCCCAGTCGCAGTCGTAGGGGTGCACGGTGAGGATCGGACCGAACAGCTCGCGCTCCATCAGGTCGTGGTGGGGGTCGTCGCTGGCGATGATCGTGGGTCGCACGAACCAGCCGGTGCTGTCGTCGCACTCCCCCCCGGCCACCAGGTGGAGGGCCGGGTCCTTGGCGGCGGCGCGCAGCGCCGCCTCATGCTTGCGGAAGGCGCGCTCGTCGATGACCGCCCCCATGAAGTTCGAGAAGTCGGCGGGATCCCCCATCGAGATCGCCTCGGTCTCCCGGGCGAGCGGCCGGCGCAGCTCCTCCCAGAGCCGCCGGGGGACGTAGGCGCGGGAGGCCGCCGAGCACTTCTGGCCCTGGTACTCGAAGGCGCCGCGGAGCAGGCCGACCAGCAGGGCCTCCGGTGAGGCGCTCTCGTGGGCGATCACGAAGTCCTTGCCCCCGGTCTCGCCGACCAGGCGCGGATAGGTGCGGTAGCTGCCCAGGCTGCCGGCCACCTCCTGCCACAGTCCCCGGAAGGTGTCGGTCGAGCCGGTGAAGTGGATCCCGGCCAGGCTCGGATGGGAGATGGCGGCATCCAGGACGCCGGCGCCGTGGCCGGTCACCATGTTGATGACCCCTGGCGGCAGGCCCGCCTCCTCCAGCAGCTCCATGATCGCGCTGGCCGCCAGCATCGAGGTCACCGACGGCTTCCAGACCACCACGTTGCCCATCAGCACCGGGGCCGTCGGCAGGTTCCCGGCGATCGAGGTGAAGTTGAAGGGGGTGATCGCGACCACGAACCCCTCCAGCGGGCGCAGCTCGGTCCGGTTCCACACCCCTTTGGAGCTGAGCGGCTGGTCCTCGCGGAGACGGAAGGCGAAGTGGACGTTGAACCGCCAGAAGTCGATCAGCTCACAGGCGGCGTCGATCTCGGCCTGGTAGACGGACTTGCTCTGGCCCAGGATGGTGGCGGCGTTCATCCGGTCGCGCCACGGACCGGAGAGCAGCTCGGCAGCCCGGAGGATCACCGAGGCGCGCTCCTCGAGGGTGGTGTGCGACCACTCGCGACCGGCCTTCAGGGCCACGTCGACAGCGGCCTTGACGTCGGCGACCGTTGCCTGACCGGCCCGGCCCAGCTCCAGGGAGTGCTGGTGGGGGGCGCGCACCGGCAGGGTGCCGGCCGCCCCCTCGACGGTCCGGCCTCCGATGTGCATGGGCAGGTCGCGGGGTGCCGCCTCGCGCGCTGCGGTGAGGGCTCGCTGCAGGCGGCGCCGCTCGGGCGAGCCGGGAGCGTACGACAGGGTTGGTTCGTTGGCGGGGATCTCGAAGGTGGCCATGACACGGATTGTGCCGTGTTGACCCAGGGGCCGGTGGGGCGACCCACGTGTCCCGGCGCGACGCCCGCCCTGACCCCGCCTGCGGGGCCGACGCGAACCGACTGGTAGAGTGGGGCGAGGCCATGCAGCAGATCCCGCTCGTGCCCCTGGGCACCCCGGCCGAGCCGGCCCAGAGCGCCGGCCAGCGTCCGACCTGGCAGCGGCTCCTTCCCGAGGGGGTCGACCGGCGGCCGCCCTGGCTCACGGTGAGGGCTCCGGTGGGGAGGGGGGTCACCCAGCTCTCCTCCCTGATGCGCGAGAAGCAGCTGGTCACGGTGTGCGAGGAGGCCCGCTGCCCCAACGTTGGCGAGTGCTGGAACTCCGGCACCGCCACCTTCATGATCCTGGGCGACACCTGCACCCGGGCCTGCGCCTTCTGCGCGGTCAAGAGCGGCCGCCGCGGCGGCGACGTCGATGCCGACGAGCCCCGCCGGGTCGGCGAGGCCGTGGCCCGGATGGGGCTGCGCCACGCGGTGGTCACCTCGGTCGATCGCGACGACCTCCCCGACGGCGGTGCGTCGATCTTCGCCGCCACCATCCGGGAGATCCGGAGCCGGTCGCCGGGCACGACCGTCGAGGTGCTCACCCCGGACTTCCAGGGGGACCTCGACGCCGTCCGGACGGTGGTGGCCGAGAGGCCCGAGATCTTCAACCACAACATGGAGACGGTGGCCCGCCTCTACCCTCGGGTCCGCCCCAAGTCGGGGTACCGGCGGTCCCTCGCGGTGCTCCGCGCCGCCAAGGAGATGGCACCGCGGTCGCGGACCAAGAGCGGGCTCATGGTCGGCCTGGGGGAGGAGGTCGAGGAGGTGCACCGGCTGCTCGCGGACCTCCGCGAGCACCGGGTGGAGATCGTCACCATCGGCCAGTACCTCCGCCCCTCGCTGAAGCACCACCCGCTGATCCGCTTCTGGCACCCGGATGAGTTCGCGGCTCTCAGGGCGCACGGCCTCGGGCTGGGCTTCGACCACGTGGAGTCGGGGCCTCTGGTCCGCTCCAGCTACCACGCCGCCGGCCAGGCCGCGGCCGCCGCGGCGGGCTGAGCGAGGACTGCCGGTGGCACCCGATCCCCGCCGGCTGCGGCGGCTCTGGCTCGGAACCGTCCCCTACTACGAGGCCTGGCAGCTCCAGCGCCGCCTCGCCGCCGCCCGGGCCGCCGGGGAGATCGGGGACTGCGTCCTCCTCCTCGAGCACCCGCCCGTCTACACGGTCGGCCGCAACGCGGAGGTCGCGCACCTGGGGGGCGGTCCCGCCGCCCTCCGCGCCCGGGGGGCGGAGGTCGTCGAGGTCGATCGGGGCGGTTCGGTCACCTTCCACGGCCCCGGCCAGCTGGTCGGCTACCCCATCATCCGGCTGGCCGACGCCTTCCCCATCCCCGGCGATCCCGGCCGGGGTGACGCCATCGCCTACGTTCGAGCCCTGGAGGCGGCGCTCATCGCCACCGCCCTTCGCCACGGCGTCACGGCCGTCCGCCGCCCGGGCTACACCGGCGCCTGGGTGGGTCGCGACAAGCTGGCCGCCATCGGGGTGAAGCTGGCGGGCGGGGTGACCCAGCACGGGGTCGCCCTCAACGTCAGCAACGACCTGGAGTGGTTCGCCCGGGTGATCCCCTGCGGCATCGCCGATGCGGGTGTCACCTCCCTGGCGCGCCAGGGCGCGGCCGGGCTGACCTCCGAGTCGGTCTCGGAGGACCTCGCGGAGGCGCTCGCCGGGGCGCTGGGGGCCTCGCTGTCCGAGGCCGATGCGGACCTCCGGCGGCGGGTCGTCGCAATCGCCGTGTGAGCCGAGCGGTCGCGCTCCGCCCCGGCGGCGGCGCGGTGCGGGGACAGGGCAGTTCTCGCCGATCCTGACGAGTTCCGACCCAACCAAGATTGACCACTAGCCAAGGGCCGTCCGCTTGGATACCATCGCACTCTGGAACGTCTGACCACTCGGATACCCCATCACTACAACCCACCACACCGGGCAGGGGACTTTCCAGGGAGCAGTCATGGCCACCTTCGTCAGAAACCGCGTCCTCAACCAGTTGCAGTGGGCTCCCGAGACCGAGACCTACCGCTCCAGACGGCGTGAGATCCTCTGTGAGCTCGACGGGCTCCTGATCGAGATCGAGGAGATGAATCTCCGCGGCCAGCCGATGCCGCCCCGCGTGCTCGCCCAGCTCCGCCGCCGCGGGGTGGCCGTCACCCAGGAGGCCACTCCGGCCGACATGGTCGAGGCCGTCTTCGCCGCCCAGGAGCGTTTCATGCGCCAGCCGCTGGGCGGGATGCCGGGGCGCGAAGAGCTCCGCCTCAAGGGTCGCCTCGCCTCCTGACCGAGGGGCCGGCCGCCCGGCTCCGGAGCCGGTTCTGACCCGCTTCTGACCCGGCTGTGACCCTGGCTCCGATCCGGCTCTGACCCGCCTCTGCGCCGGCTCCGCCTCTGTTGGTAGGCTCCTCCACGATCATGAGCTCCGATCGCGCCAAGGAGGCGGCGGGGCGGGCGGCCTCCCGGCTGCTCCGCGACGGGATGCGGGTCGGGCTCGGCACCGGCTCCACCGCCCGCTGGTTCATCGTCGCGGTCGGAGAGGCGGTGCGCTCCGGGCTCCGGATCCAGGCGGTCGCCACCTCCGAGTCCAGCGCCGCGCTGGCGACCGAGCTGGGGATCGAGCTGGTCGAGCTCGACCGCCGCGGGCTGGACCTGGATGTCGACGGCGCCGACCTGGTCGACCCCGAGCTCCGGCTGATCAAGGGGGGTGGTGGGGCCCAGGTGCGGGAGAGGATCGTGGCCGCCGCCGCCCGGCGGCTGGTGGTCGTCGTCGACTCCACCAAGCTGGTGGCCCGGCTTCATGGGCCGGTCCCGGTCGAGGTCCTCCGCTTTGGGGCGGACGCCACCCTGGCGGCCCTGGATGCCTGCGGCGCCCGCTTCAGCCTGCGAATGGACAGCGAGGGGAGACCCCGGGTCAGCGACTCCGGCAACCTCCTGGGCGATGGCCATTTCGACGCGATCGTGGACCCGGAGGGGCTGGCCCGGCGGCTCGACGCGGTCCCCGGCGTGGTTGGCCACGGGCTCTTCCTGGGGATGGCCGATCTGGTCCTGGTGGGGGATGAGGCGGGCGAGGTCAGGGAGGTGGCGGCGCGCCGGAGCGGCTAGAGTCGGATCCCGGGGCGGATGGCGCAGCTGGTCAGCGCGTCTCGCTTACACCGAGAAGGCCGCAGGTTCGAGCCCTGCTCCGCCCACCGACCGGCTCAGGGGCCGCGGGTCCAGATCTCGCTCCTCCCGCCGCAGCCCGCCTGATCGGGCCGGGCCGCGCTGCCGCAACGAAGCCGCCACGAGACGCTCCGGGAGCCTCAAGTTCGTGTCATCATCGCCCGAAACGACGGAGGTTCTTCGGCGATGGCCAAGGCGCAGGCGTCCCTGGGGGTGACGGTGGCTGTGTTCGGCTTCGACCCGAGCCCCGAGACCGCACCCAACCGGGCCCTCCACGTCCTCACGGTCGGGCGGGGGCTGCCCAAGGCCGACCTGGATGGCCGGGAGACCTTCGAGGCGGCCGGCGCCCGGGCCGTGGAGGAGGCCGGGATACGGCTCGAGGCGGGGCGCAAGGGGCGGGGCGGCCGGCTCCACCTGGTCGGTCTCGACGATCCCCCCGGCGGCGGCCGCTCCCGGGCGGTGACCGCCTGGTACTACGCCACCGTCCCCTACGGGGAGCTGCCGCGGCCGGCGGTGTGGGCCCTGGCCGGGCGTGGGCTGCGGTTGGATAGCGCGGACACCGCCGCCTTCCGGGCGGCCCTGGATCGACTCCGCGCCGAGTCCCGCCACGTGGCGGGAGCGGTCGGCCTGCTCGGCGAGGTCTTCACCGGCGACGACCTGCTCCGCCTCTACGTCGCCCTCCACGGCGGCCCCGAGGGGAGCGAACGCACCTTTCGCCGCCGGGTCCAGGAGCTGCGTGACAGCGGCGTGCTGAAGCCGGTTCGCGACTCCGAGGTTGCCGCGTTCCGTCTTCGGGTGGCGCGCTTCCGGAGCCCGGCGGGGACCGGGGGGCGGCCCCCCGAGCTGCTCCGCTACGCCGGCACGGGTGGCGAGGAGGAGCAGCTGGCCGTGTTGAGGACGCGCCGCTCCGCCTGACCGCCGCACCCGGGACCACCCACTCACCCTCCGGGCGGGGCGCGGGCCCGGGCACTCTCCATGGTTGCTGCGCACGCGACCCGGCGCCATCCCGGCGGCCGTGCTCAGGGCCCTCGTCCCCCTGGCGAGGACACCTGTGGCAGATGGGAGGCGAGTCGCTACCACTCCGCAACCGGCCCGAAAGGTGGCCGCTGCTAGCCTGCTGGGAGCTGCCACTCGGGGCTGACCAGCGCCCGGCAGATGGATATCGGCGGGTGACGGAGGTCGGCGACGTGACGGTGGGCGGGGACAGGCGCGGCAGCGGCTCGTGGCCGTTGACCGCACCCACGCTGATCGCCTCCGGTGTCGTCAAAGCCTTCGGTGGCCGGCGCGTCCTCGACGGGATCGACCTCGCGGTCAGGCCGGGCGAGGTCGTCGGGCTGGTGGGGGAGAACGGCGCCGGGAAGACCACCCTGCTGCGCATCTGCGCCGGGCTCACAGCTCCGGATGCGGGCAGCGTTCAGGTCGGCGGCCGGGTGGGCTACTGCCCCCAGGAGCCCGGTCTCCTCGACCTGCTCACCGCCGACGAGCACCTGGTGTACTTCGGAGCGGCCCTGGGATTGGGCCGCGCCGCCTCCGTCGCCGCGGGCCGGCGCGTCCTCGAGGAGTTCGGCTACCCCGTCGCCGATGGGAAGGTGACCAGGCGCCTCTCCGGGGGCACGCGGCAGAAGCTGAACCTGGCTCTCGCCCTGCTCGGCGACCCGGCCGTGCTCCTCCTCGACGAGCCGTACCAGGGATTCGACCGCGGGGTGTACGTCAACTTCTGGGACCACGTGGACGCCTGGCGGGCTGCGGGCAAGGCGATCGTCATCGTCACCCACATGCTCGCCGAGCTCTCCCGGGTGGACCGCGTCGTCGAGCTGGCGGTCGCCCGGCCGATGGCGGCGGGCGCCGGCGCGGGCGAGAGCGCGAGCGCGAGCTGATGTCCGCCTTTGTCCGCCGATCGCTGACCGCCGCGGAGATGCAGGCACGCCAGCTGCTGCGGCGCCGGCTCTCCCTCTACATCCTGGTGGCGCTGCCGCTCGCTCTCTACCTGAGCACCCTCACCAACGGGGAGGAGAGCGCGATCCAGTTCGGCGCCCTGGGCATGGGCTGGTCGGTGGCCTCCGCCGCCCTCTTCTCGGTGCTGGCGGCCAGGGCCGTCGAGCCGCGGCTGGTGCTCGCCGGGTACCGCCCCGCCGAGCTGATGATGGGACGCTTCCTGCTCCTGCTCGGCATCGGCGCCATCCTCGGCGGGATCGGCGCCGTGGGCATGACCCTGGTCTCGGGGCCGGCCTCCGAGGGGGCGCTGCTCGCGTCCTGCGCCCTGGTCCCGCTGGTCTCCGTCGCCCTCGGCTTGGCGGTGGGAGCCGTCCTCCCTCACGACCTGGAGGGCGTCCTGGTCATCATCGGCGTCGTCGGGGTGCAGCTCTCCTTGAGCCAGAGCAGCTGGCTGAACCTGCTGCTGCCGCTGGACGGCCCCATCCAGCTCGCCTATCGCGCCGGCGGCCTCCCCGCCGACCCGGTCGTGCCCATGCTGGTCCACGCGCTGGCGTTGACCGTCCTCCTGCTCGGCGTGGCCGCCGCCTGGTCGCGCAAGGTGCGGGTGGGCCATCCGCGCGTGCGCCTCGAGCCGGGGCGCGCCGCCGGTGCGGCCCGCCGGCCGGCGAGCATCCGGGTCCCGATCCCGTCGTGGCGGCCCGAGCCGCTCGCCGTTCGGAGCGACCTCCGGCCATCGACCCTGCGCTCGTACGAGACGCGTCCCTGAACCGCGGCGCGGCCTCAGCCCGCGTCGGCCGGCCAGGGCTCCTCGCCGCTGCTGAGCACCAGGGTGACCGGGCCGTCGTTCACCAGCTCGACCTGCATGAGAGCCCCGAACTCGCCGGTGGCCACGCTCAGCCCCAGGCGCCGCAGGGCCGCCGCGAAGCGCTCGCAGAGGCACCGGGCGAGCTCTGGGGGGGCCGCCCTGATGAAGCTCGGACGGTGCCCCCGCGAGTTGTCGGCGTGAAGGGTGAACTGGCTCACCACCAGCACCGCTCCCCCCGTCTGCTCCAGGTCGAGGTTCATCTTGCCGGCCGGGTCGGCGCAGATGCGCAGCCGGGCCACCCGCTCGGCGAGGTGGTCGGCGGTGGCCTCGGTGTCGCGGGGGCCGACCGAGAGCAGCACGCAGAAGCCGGGGCCGATCTCCCCCGTCACCCGGGCGGGGCGGCCGGCGGGGGCGGGGTCGCCTCCTTCACCCCCGGATTCGACCAGGACGCGAGCGTGGCGCACTCGCTGGACGACCGCCCTCATCCCGCCTGTCCCAGGCTGTCCAGGCCGCGCCGCATCCGCATCGCCTCGGCCTCCGCCTCGAAGAAGTCGGGCGCCTCGCCGCGCATGCCGGCGACCAGGAAGCTCCATCCGCGGTGCTCGGGCTCGCGCGCCGGGGCCACCCCGTACGCGGAGGCAAGGGCGCGGGGCGGGAAGAGCTCGATGCGCCGGCCGTCGGGCAGCTTCTTGAAGATGGGCCGCCGCACCAGGACGGCCTCGAGGGGCCGGCCGCCGGGCAGCCGGCCCAGCTCCAGCTCCACGCGGCGCAGCTTGGCGATCGGGTTGTCGGGGTCGCGCAGCTCCACCCACAGCCCGAACCGCTCGGAGAGGTCGCGGAAGATGAAGAGCACCGCCAGCGCGTCGGTCTCGTCGCCGAGCACGCGGATGAACGTCGCCGCCGAGAGCGGGCCGGCCGCCGGTTCCTGGCGCGAGCTGGCCGTCCGCTGGTCCTCGAAGAAGAGCTGGGGGAGGAGGTCCGGGGAGTGGTCGTCAGCGAGCCACGGGTGGCCGTCACGCCAATCGCGCCGTCGCACCAGCTCCGCGAAGCGGGCCTGGGCCGCGTCCCGCCGGTCCGGGTCCAGACCGCGAACCCGGACGTGGATCACCCGGCCCATGACCCGATTGTAGGGGGAGGGCCGGGCCGGCTCACGCCCGCGGAGCGTGCTCCCTGGCGATGTCGGGGAGCGGGTGGACGTCGCCGGCACTTAGCGGCCGCGCGGCGATCCCGTCCAGGACGAGGTCGACGCAGCGGACCAGCAGGGCGTCGTCGAGGGGCTCCCCGGTCATCAGCATCCGCACGTACATCGGGCCGACCAGGGTCTCCAGCGCCAGGAGGGGATCGACATCGGGGCGCAGCTCACCCCGCCCCAGGGCCCGCTCGAGGATGGCGGCACCGGCCCGGAACCGCTGAACCCAGTAGCCGGCGCGCGCCGACCCGTATTCGGGGAGATCGCTGCGCAGGGCGAGCCGGACCAGCAGCTCCCCGAGCGGGGTGCGGAGGAAGGCGGAGATCCCCCGGATCACCGCCAGCAGGTCACCGCGGAGGGACCCCGTGTCCGGGGTCGGGATCTCCGCCTCGGTTCCGCTGAGGACCGCGTCCAGGGCCAGGTTGGACCGGCTCCCCCAGCGCCGGTAGATGGTGGTGGGGTGGACCCCGGCGCGGTGGGCGACGTCCGCGATCGACACCTCGTCGAGACCGTGGGCGAGGAGGGCGGCCAGGGTGGCGTCGATGACGGCGGCGTGCACCCGTGCGCTCCGTCCCCCGGTCCGCCGCACCGGCTGGCGCGCTGCCTGGACCTCCATGCGAGTGGATCTTATCGCTACTCGGCTTGCGTTATGCATGTGTTATCGCTACTTCTCTTGCGTTAGCCGGTCGGGGTCGGTATACTAACGCAAACCTTACTGCGTTAATGCAGGTGACGAAGGTGAGCGTGGCGAGACGGGCGGTGGACGCCCCGGGCCGGGGGGATGAGCCATCGGCGGCGCCGCCTCGGCACCGCGGGCTGGCCCTAGGCGTTCTCTGCGTCTCCGTGCTCATCGTCAGCCTCGACAACACCGTGCTCAACGTCGCCCTGCCCACGCTGGTCCGGGATCTCGGGGCGACCTCCACCGACCTGCAGTGGATCGTCGACGCCTACGTCCTGGTCTTCGCCGGGCTGCTGCTGGTGGCGGGCAGCGTGGCTGACCGCTTCGGCCGCAAGTGGACGTTCCTGGTCGGGCTGGCGGCCTTCGCCGGCTGCTCGACCTGGGCCGCCTTCTCCGGCTCGGTGGGGATGCTCACCGCCGCCCGGGCGAGCATGGGAGTGGGCGGGGCGCTGATCATGCCCGCCACGCTGGCCCTCATCACCAACCTCTACCCCGAGACCCGGGAGCGGCAGCGGGCGTTCGGGGTGTGGGCCGGGACCACGGGGGCCGGGGTAGCGCTCGGGCCGATCATCGGCGGCCTGCTGCTGGCCCATTTCAGCTGGGGTTCGGTCTTCCTCATCAACGTGCCCATCGCCGCGCTCGGGCTGGGTCTCGCGATCCCCTTCGTACCCAACTCCAAGAACCCGGAGGCGGAGCGGCCCGACCTGCTCGGGGCGCTGCTCTCGATCGCCGGGCTGGGCCTCCTGATCTGGGCCATCATCGACGTCCCGGTCCACGGCTGGGTCTCGCCCACGGTGATCGGCGCCGGCATCGGCGGCCTGGTCGTCCTCGCCGGCTTCACGGTCTGGGAGCGGTACACCGCCCAGCCGATGCTCAAGCTCAGCTTCTTCGGCAACCGCCAGTTCTCGGTCGCCGTGGTGTCGGTCAGCATGGTGATGTTCGGGCTCTTCGGGGCCCTCTTCGTGCTGACCCAGTTCCTCCAGTTCGACCTCGGCTACACCGCGCTGCAGACCGGGATCCGGGTGCTGCCGGCGGCGGGCGCGATCGCCGTCGTGGCCCCCCTCGCCAGCATCCTCGACCGCATCTTCGGCGGCCGCCTCGTGGTGGGGGCGGGCCTGCTGCTCATCGCCGCCGGGCTCTGGCAGGTCTCCGCGTCCACGGTCACCACCACCTACGTGGAGACGCTCCCCGGGATCGTCATGCTCGGGGTGGGCGCGGCTCTGGTCATCCCCTCGGTCACCTCGTCGGTGATGGGGTCGCTGCCTGCCCATCACACGGGGGTCGGCGCCGCCACCAACAGCGCCTTCCTCCAGGTGGGCGGCGCCCTTGGGGTAGCCGTCCTCGGCAGCCAGCTCTCGACCCGCTACCAGAGTGGGATGCTCACCTCCCTGGCCCCGTACCACGTGCCCGCCGGGGTCGAGACCACGATCCTCGGGTCCATCGGCGGGGCCCTGGAGGTCGCCGGACGCGAGGGCGGCATGATCGGTTCGGTGCTCGCCGGCTGGGCCCGGGACGCGTTCGTCAGCGGCATGGACCTGGCCCTCCTCACCGGAGCCCTGGTCGCCGCCGTCGCCGGGCTGGTCGCTCTCGTCGCCCTGCCTGCCAGCCGTCCCCGGCCCGGGCCGCCCCGGCCGCGCGTGGTGGCCCTGCCGCCAGCGTCAGAAGGCGGCGAGGAGGAGCGCTAAGGCTCTTCGCGGGTGGTCCCGGCCGGTAGGCGGGAGCGGGCCCGTGTCGGGGCACGCGCGGGGAACCCGGCCGCGCGGCTCGGCGCGGGCGACCGGCGCCGAGCCGGGGCTCGGGCCGGAGCGGTCGCGGATGCGGGCGCCTCCGCCGCCCGGAGAGGCACGGCCTCGACCGTGGCCGGGGCCGGTGTTGCAGTCTCCGCTGCCGCCGCGGCAGCCGGCTCCGGCCGGCGGCGGCGCATCCATTCCGGTGGGCTGAGCACCACCCACATCGCGATGAGGGCGGCCGCCAGTCCGGCGAACAGCGGGCTGCGGAGGACCAGGAGGGTGCTGCCGAAGCCGGGGATCACCACGGCCTCCTTCCCCAGGACGTCGCTGCGCGGCACCGTCCAGGGGTCGGGGGCGGGGTTGTTATCGCCCTTGAGGGTGAATCCGACCGTGGCGTTGCCCGCGACGATCCGGTGGATGAGGTCGTCGCCGGCGCCGATCTGGCCCTTGGGCACGCGGTAGACGACCAGGTCGCCGACGTGGTACGCGGGCTGCGCCTCGGCGAGGACGAAGTCGCCGGTCTTGAGCGTGGGCAGCATCGACGTGCCCTTGACCGTGATGAAGGTCGCCGGTCCGCCGAGGAGGGAGGTGGGGCGGAGCTCCACCCACCAGGCCGTCAGCACCACGACCAGGACGGCCAGGAAGGCGATGTTGACCGGCCGGCGGAGGCTCTGGAGGAAGTTGCGGCTGGGCGGCTGGGCGGTCCGCTCGGCGCGCGGCGGCGCGGCGGGGACGGCGCGCTCGGCGGGGCGGGGATCCCGAGCGCTGGGGCTCGCCTTGACGCCGGCGCCCTCCGCGCCCGTGCCCGGGGCGCGCTGCGCCCTGCCGCGCTCCAGGACGGTGGCGGCCAGCGGCCGGAACGGGTCGAGGACGGCGCCCAGCTCACCGAGAGCCGCGACCGTCAGGCCCAGCTGGCGGAGCGGGCGCAGCGGGTCGCGGAGGGCGGACGCCGTGCCGAGCTGGTTCACGCCACATCCACGTAGGTGATCACCAGCTGCGGGTCCTCGGTGGCGTTTACTGTCTCCCCGTCCTTGGCCTCGTAGGTGGCGTGGTGGGCCGTGCCGGCTGCGGTGAGCTCGGCGTCATCGCGGATCATCCACCCGAAGTCGGTGGCGCTTCCCGCCACGAACTTCGCGACGTCGGTCGTCACCGGCCAGCCGGTGACGTACCCCGCGGCCTTGTTGGTGGTGCAGGTCGATCCGACCTGCATCTGGGCGGTGGCGGAGCCGGTCGCGGGGTTGTTGAGCGTGGTCCCGAAGGGCTGGTTGGTCCAGGTGATCCCGTTGGTCCCGGTCTCGGTCCAGGACGCCGCTACGGGGAAGACGTCCTCGGTGCGGCAGGTGCCCGTGGGCACCGCCGTGGCGTACAGACGGAGTGTGGCGGCGCGGACGATCGCGCTGGCCGGGATGGCCGGGTAGCAACCGCTGACCAGGAACTCGATGTAGACACGCATGTTGGCGTTGTGGCTCGACTGGACCTCCATCGTGGTGGCGGTCCCGTAGTTGGTGCCCGCATTGCCCTGTTCGACTGCGGCGTCGATCTCGTTGGTGGTGGTGGTGGGATAGCCGCTCAGGATGCAGGTTCGGATGGGGGTTAGGTTCTGAGCGGCCAGGCCCAGGCTCGCCGCGGACGCTGTGGGGATGGTGAGCAGCGCTGCGAGGGCGAGGATCGCATAGCGGAGCTTCATGGCCCTGTCATCACGATGTCAGCTTCGGCAGCGGCGGTGACCGGGATGTCGTTGGTGGGGATGGTCAGAGTCACAGTGCCGCCGCCGGTGGGCACGGTCTGGCTGGCCGGGCTGTAGAAGGTAGTCGTCCCCTCGGCCATGGTCAGCGAGAGCGTGGCTCCGCCGCAGGAGGAGGGGATGTTGCTGACGGTCACCCCCGTGACGTATTTGGTGGTCACGGTCTCCACAACGGTGACGGCCGCAGCGGTGCACCGCGGCGTGGACACCCGCCCGGCGCCTATCGTGTCACTCGAGGAGCCCAGGCTCGCCGCGCGCCCGACCATGGCCGTTCCCGCGACCACCACGACGATGGTGGCGAGGATCCAGACCAGAGCGCGGGACCTGTGCATCTCTCATCACCCCGGGAAATGGCCGGCGGGCCCTGTGGCTGATAGACCACAGGACCCGCAGGCGGAGCGAAGCGAGGTTATCAGCCGCCGATGACGACGGCCACGCCCGTCACGGACGCGGCACTGACCGCGGTGAACGCTGCGGAGAAGCTCGAGCCCGTTGCCGGGGTGGTGCCGGTGGCCTCACCCAGGGACGTGCCGGTGCTGCCGTAGAGGGTCACGCGGTAGGGCACGCTGTAGCAAGTGGACGCCAGCCCGGTCACGGTCACGGCGGAGGTCGTGTAGCCGGTCCCGCTCGTGTAGGCGAGCGGGGTGTAGGTGGCGGTGAGGGTCGCGCTCTGGCAGGCCGCCACCACGGCGGTTCCCGCCCCGAGGTTGTCACTGGTGACGCTGAGACTGGCCGCCAGGGCGTAGATGCCGCTGAAGGCGACGACCCCCGCGGCGATGGCTCCGAGAACTCGCTTCATGATGGACTTCGCTCCGTTGTTCGTGACGGTTTTGGGCGGATTCGCTGGGCCGCTGCGCCTGCGCTGTCTGGCCCAGGCTGGCCACGTCGACATAGTGCATCTGCACCATCCGCTGCAAAGAGAGCGTTAGAGGGTCGCTTTGCGGGCGTTACCACGCCACCACCCTGGTGACGCGGATGACAGAGCGATCACCCCGACGTCGGACCGGATGGCCTTTGATTCGACAGCGGGCCGCGGCCACTCCTGCCCTGGGCCGGGGATCACGCCGTCGCCGACCCTGCCCGCGCTGCGGCCGGAATCGCCCGGACACGAAGCGGGCCCCGCGGCTCGCTGCGCCGCAGGGCCCGCTTTAGGGCCGGGATGAGGGGCTATCAGCCGCCGATGACGACGGCCACGCCCGTGATCAGGTTGGCGTTGACCGCCGTGCCGAAGGTGGCGGTGGTGAAGCTGCTGCCCGAGGTGTTGGCGACACCGCTCACGGTCCCGGTGACCTCGCCGAGGGAGCCGCCACCGGTCTGGTAGAGGGTCACCCGGTAGGCCTGGCTGTTGCAGCCGGTCCAGCTGGGGGTCGCGGTGTTGTCCTTGATGACCAGCGCCGAGACGGTGTAGCCGGTCCCGCTCGTGTAGGCGAGGGTCCCGTAGGTAACGGTGAGGGTGTCAGCGGTGCAGGAGGCGACCACCGAGGTCCCCGCCCCGAGCTGGTTGCTGCTGACGTTGAGGCTCGCCGCCAGTGCGTAGATGCCGCTGAAGGCAACGACGCCGGCGGCGATGGCTCCGAGTATTCGCTTCATCTGTTTTCTCGCTCCGCTGTCCTATCGAGAGTTTCGGGTGGGTGTTGATCGCGGGTTGGCCTGGCCATCCGGGCCAGGCTCCCCACGGGGCCATAGTGCATCTGCACCATTTGGCGCCCGCAACGCGTGAGCACCTCGCTTCGGCGGCGTCACCGGGCCACCATCCGCGTAACGGCGGTCACGCTCCCGTGAAACAGATCTCAGACAGCCGCATCCGCGATGCGATGGTCGCGCTCGATTCGATCGAGGTGTATGAGCGCGGGGAGGTCGACCGGGCTGAGCTGCGGCCGGGGAGCCCTCAGCCGCCCATGACCACGGCCACCCCGGTGACCGCGGAGGCGTCGACCGGGGAGGTGAAGCCGCCGGCGGGGGAGAAGCTGGTTGCGCCGCCGGGAACCACACCGGTGACCTCGCCCAGGAAGGCGCCGGACGCGCCCAGGAGGGTGACTCGGTAGGTCTGACCGGCGCAGGCGGCCAGGTTGGGGGTCGTTGCGGTGTCGGTGAGGGTCACATCGGTGACCGCGTAGCCGCTTCCCGTGCCGAGCGCCGGCGTGTAGGCGGTCGCGTAGCTGACCCGGAAGGCGTCCTGGGTGCAGGCGGACACCGTCTGCTGGCCGCTGCCGAGGCTCTGACTGGTGGTGCCGAGGCCGGCGGCCAGGGCCTGACTGGCGGCGAGGGCGGCGATCCCCGCGGCGATCACTCCAAGCACTTTTAACGCTTTTATCACGTCTTTCATGCTGGCCCCCTCGCCGGCCCCTCACGAGATGCAGGTGGCCGAACTTCGGATAGTGCCGCTGCACCGGACCCGGTCACGGACCCGGAGCCGACCGGAACGCGGTGACCCTCATCCCGGTGTGTCGGCGTTGACAAGCGAGCCCGGTCGTGCGGGTGTGGCCAGCGGTCGACCGACCCACCTGGCCCGCTTGGTACAGTCTCGCGAGGAGCGCCGGGAAGTCTGGTCGGCACGAGCTTGTTCAGGGAGGACCCCTGTGCCGGTCGTGGTGGCGGCCCCGCTTTTCGCGCTCGCGGCCTGCGTCAGCCTGGCGACCAGCTGGGTGCTGGTGTCGCGGCTGGAGCGGGTGGGGGAGCGGCTCGGATTCTCCGAGGCCCTGCTCGGCATGGTCGCCGCGCTCGCCGCGGACGCGCCCGAGATCACCGCGGCGATCACCGCCCTGGCGAACCACGAGCAGCGGGTTGGGGCCGGGGTCGTGATCGGCTCCAATGTCTTCAACCTCGCCGCCCTGCTCGGCCTGGGCGCCCTGGTGGCGGGAGGGATCCGGTTCCGCCGCCGCGAGGTCGTCCTCGGCGGGCTGGTCGCCCTCTGGATCGCCGCGGCCTGCACGGTGGCGGTGCTCGGGGTCGTCCCCCCGGCCGCGGGTCTGGCCCTGGCCGCGGTGGCCCTGCTCGCCTACCTCGTCCTGCTCGGCGCCAACCGGATGACGCTGCGCCGTCTGGCCGCTCATCACCGCTGGGCTCACTGGCTGCGGGCCGCGGTGGTGGAGGAGGAGAGGGACCTGGATGCGGCCATCCGCCCGCGCAGGGCTGACCGCGGCGACCTGCTGGTCGCCGTCCTCTCCCTGGTCGCGGTGGTCGCGGCCAGCGCCACCATGGAGCGCACCGCCACCGACCTCGGCGCGCGCTTCGGGGTGCCGGAGATCGTGATCGGCGGGCTGGTCCTCGCCGCGGTGACCAGCCTGCCCAACGCCGTGGCCGCCGTCTACCTCGCGGTCCGCGGACGCGGCGCGGCGGTCCTCAGCATCGCCCTCAACAGCAACAGCCTCAACGTGGTCGCCGGCCTCCTTCTCCCCGGCACCGTGGTCGGGCTGGGAGGCCCCTCCGGCCAGACCGGGCTGGTGGCGGCGTGGTACCTGGGGCTGACCGCGGTGACCCTCGGCCTCGCCCACCGCCAGCGGGGGCTGAGGCGTCCGGCGGGAGCCCTTATCGTGGCCGCCTACGCGGTCTTCGTGGGGTGGCTGCTGGTCGCCGCCGCTTGACCCGCGCTCAGCTCTTGGTGCCGGTCTCGGGGTCCTCCTCGGCGAGGATCCGGTACAGCCCCTTGCGGGTGTCGGCGAGGAGCTGGCGGGCCTTGGCCATCTGGGTTTCGCTGCCGGCCTGGCCCACCTGGATGGTGGCGGCGCCGACCGCGGCCAGGATCTCGAAGAGGGAGCGCGAGTCCTGGTCGATCGAGTCGGCGACGGACGCCCAGGGTGCGGCCAGCTCGTCGGGGTGCTCGTCCGCGTAGGTGCGCCCGGCGTCGGTCAGCCGGAACTCGCGGCGGCCGCCGTCCTCGACGGCCTCGATCAGGCCCTCGTCCTCGAGCTGCTGGAGGGCCGGATAGACCGAGCCCGCGCTCGGCTTCCAGAGCCCGCCGCTGCGGCGCTCGATCTCCTGGATGACCTGGTAGCCGTTGCGCGGCTGCTCCCGGAGCAGGGCCAGGATGGCGGCGCGGACGTCGCCGCGGCGCATCCGCGGTCCCCGGCCGGACCCGGGCCCGAAGGGCCCGAAGAAGGTGCCGAAGCGGCCGAACCGCGGCCCGCCGAAGGGTGGACGGTGGCGGCCTGGCCCCCACCCCACGGGTGCTCCGGGCTCCTCGGAGGTCGGGTCGAAACCAGCGCCGTGGCGCCGGGCCCGGGCCGCGAACCGCCGGAGGCTGCGCGCCCAGGGCTCGTCTGCGAACTGTGTGAACCAATCTGCGCTTGCTGTGTCGTCCATGTCAGGGTACCTCAGGGGCCTATCAGCGATATGGTAACGATATATCGTGATAGAGCTGAGTGCAAGCCCCAGGCCGAAGGAACCCCCGGGCCCGACCGTTCTCCTCGGGTCAGACCGCCCCCTCGTCGAAGAGGGACCGCCAGCCCGGCGTCCGGACCTCGAGGGACGGGCTCCAGCCCAGCTCCTCGCGGATGCGGCGGGCGTCCACGGCGATGGCGGTGACCAGGGCGGCGGCATGAGGAGTGAGCCCCGAACCGCGGAGGGAGCCCAGAACCGAGTCGTACAGGCCGTCCTCGGCGGCGGTCGAGGGCTCGGCCAGGGGGGGCGGCAGCCTGGACGGGGTCCGCTCAGGGTTCGGTTGCTCCGGCGGTCTCCAGCCCCGCAGCTCGGAGGCGACCTCCCGGAGCAGGCGGGCCAGGGCCTCGGACAGTGGGACCGGGAGGTCCCAGCTCGGGCCCGCCTCGGCCACGGCCCGGGTGATGCCGCGCACCTGACGTTCGACCATCTCGAGCACCGGGATGGCCGCGCGCAGGCGCTCCGCCGCCGCTCTCCCGCGCCTACCGGCCGGATTCCACCGGCAGGCCTCCTCGGCGCGGCTCACTGCCCGCGCGGCCACCGTGACCCGGGGGCCGAGCAGCCGGGCTGCGGTCAGGAGCGCCGCGGGGTCCTCGGGGCGGGCGGCCGCCGCGGACCCGACCCGGTGGACGCAGCCGGCGACGCTCTCGACCAGCGCCCCCAAGGCCTCGGCCAGACCGCGGACGCGCGCCTCCGCCTCCTCGAGGTGGGTCCGCGGGAAGACGATCAGGTTGACCAGGATGCCGCAGGCCGCGCCGATCGCCGTGTCCACGACCCGGTCGAGGCCGTACCCGCCGGTGGTGGCACCGAGCACCAGCACCAGCAGCGCGCTGATCGGAACCTGGATCGACCCCTGGGTGCCCAGACGCAGCGCGCGTCCCAGCAGCAGGGAGACGAAGATCACCACGGCGATCGACCAGGTGTGTATCCCCGCCAGGTGGGCGAAGGCGCCCGCCACGAGCACGCCCACCATCACCCCCGCCACGCGCTGGAGGCCGCGCGAGACCGACTGCCAGAGGGTGACCTGGACGGTGAGGACCGCCGCGAGCGGCGCGAAGACCGGGATCTGGTTGCCCAGGAGGTCGGCGGCCACGAACCAGGAGAAGCCCGAGGCGACCGCCGTCTTCGCGGCCTGGAGCAGGGTGCCCTCCAGGCTCCCGCGCAGCCCCGCGAGGGCGGCGACCAGCCAGCCCCCCCGGCGGTGCGACGTCGTCACGGCGCCCATCTTCACCCGCGGGGGCTGGCGGCGGCCCTCCTGGCCTGCGCCGGGCCCCCGCCGGCTGCGCCCTGCTACCGCAGCAGCGCGAGACCGAGCACGCCCAGCCCCGCGCAGTAGTAGGCGTAGGGGTCGAGGCGGCCGACCCGGAAATAACGGACCAGGAAGCGGGCGCTGGCGTAGGCGGTGAGGCCCGCCGCCACCCCGCCGACGATCATCGGCCCCAGGCTGGCGGTGCCCGCCAGGGAGGGCAGCTCCAGGAGCCCGGCGGCGAGGATGATCGGGGTGGCGAGGAGGAAGGAGAAGCGCACCGCCTCCTCGTGGCGGAGTCCGGCGATCAGGCCGCCTGCCATGGTCGAGCCCGAGCGTGAGATGCCCGGGAAGAGGGCGACCACCTGGCAGGCGCCGACCAGGGCGGCGCGGCCGAAGCCCATCTCCTCGACGCTGCGGAACCGTCCCGCCTCGAGCTTCGGGTCGCGGCGGGACATCCCCGCCCGCCGCTCCGTCCGCCGCCGGAGCATCTCCGCCCCCAGCAGCATGGCCCCGTTGACGATCAGCAGCCCGGCGGCGAGCCGGGGGTTGCCGAAGTTGCTCTGCAGCGGCGTCTGGAAGATGAAGCCGACGATGCCGGCGGGGATGGTGCCGACCACCAGCAGCCAGGCCAGGCGTTCGTCGCCGCCGCTGACCCGGCCGGTGATCACGCTGCGGAAGAAGCCGGCCACGATCCTGACCCACTGCCGCCAGTAGAGGACGATCAGGGCGGTGGCGGTGCCGATGTGGAGCAGCACCAGGAAGGGGAGGAAGTCGGGGTCGGTCTCCCGGACCCCGAGGCCGAGCAGTGGTGGCACCACCACGGCGTGCCCGAGCGAGGAGACCGGGAACAGCTCGCTGGCGCCCTGGAGGACGCCGAAGAAGAGTGCGATCGGCAGGGTGATGCCCACGAGCTTCGGAGACTAGCAGCCTCCCCGCGGCGGCGTGGTCCGTCCGGCCGCGACTCAGTGGTGGAAGCGGGCGCGCTCGGGGTGTTGCGGCAGCGGTGAGCTGAGCTTCTCGAGCTGGGCGACCTCGCGGCGGAGGTCGGCGACCAGCACGTCGGCCAGGTCGCGCGACATCCCGTTGCGCACCACCACGCGCAGCACCGACGTGTCCTCCAGATGGGGCGGGAAGCTGTAGGCGGGCACCTGCCAGCCGTGCTTGCGCAGCCCGTCTGAGATGTCGAACACCGAGTAGCGGGTCACCTCCGGTCGCAGGGTGAAGGCGAACACCGGGAGCTCACTGCCGTCGGTGAGCAGCTGGAAGGGGCCGATCCGCGCGATGGCGGTGGCGAGGTGCCGGGCCGTGTCGAGGGCTGCCTGCTGGATCCGCCGGTATCCCTCGAAGCCGAGCCGGATCAGGTTGTAGTACTGGGCGATGACCTGGGCACCCGGGCGCGAGAAGTTGAGCGCGAAGGTGGGCATGCTGCCGCCCAGGTAGTTGACCCGGAAGACGAGCTGCTCGGGCAGGGCGTGGCGGTCACGCCAGATCACCCAGCCCACCCCGGGGTAGACGAGCCCGAACTTGTGGCCGGAGGTGTTGATCGAGGCCACCCGGGGGATCCGGAAGTCCCACTCGAGGTCCGGCTGCACGAACGGCGCCACGAACCCCCCCGACGCGGCATCGACGTGGACGGGCACGTCGGGCCCGCCCCCCTGGTGCAGCCGGTCGAGCGCCGCGGCGATCTCGGCGACCGGTTCGTAGCTGCCGTCCTGGGTGGAGCCGAGCACCGCGACCACGCCGATGGTGTTCTCGTCGCAGAGCTTCACCGCCTCCTCACCGGTGAGGTGGCGGCGCTCCCCCTCCATCGGTACGCAGCGCGGCTCCACGTCCCAGTAGCGGCAGAACTTCTCCCAGCAGACCTGGACGTTGATCCCCATGACCATGTTGGGCCGGTCGGCGGCGGCGCCGGCGGCGCGCCGGGCCTCTCGCCAGCGCCACTTGAGGGCCATCCCGGCGAGCATCGCCGCCTCGCTCGACCCGGTGGTGGAGCAGCCGACCGCGGTCTGGTGGGGCTGCGCGTTCCAGAGGTCGGCCAGGATGTGCACGCAGCGGCGCTCGATCTTTGCGGTCTGGGGGTATTCGTCCTTGTCGATGACGTTCTTGTCCGCCGCCTCGGCCATCAGCCGCCCGGGCTGCGGCTCCATCCAGGTGGTGACGAAGGTGGCCAGGTTGAGCCGCGCGTTGCCATCCAGCATCAGCTCGTCGTGAACGATCTGGTACGCGACCTCGGCGTCCATCGGCTCGCGGGGAATCCGCAGCTTGGGCACGCCGGCACGCGCGGCGCCGCTCGCGTACAGGGGGTTGACGTCCAGGGTCGCGTCGCCGGGTTCGTGATGGTGCAGCGGCACGTCGTTCCCTCCCATCGGCTGGCCGCCGGTCCGCCGGGGAATCGGGAGCCGGGTTCGGCGGCCTTCCCTAGGGTACGCGGCAGCCGGTGGCGGCCACCACCCGCAGCCCGGATGTGGGTCCGCCGCCTCCGTGCTACCGTCCGGGGGTGGGCTCCCGGGATGCTGCGGCCGGTTGACAACGGCTTCCGCGAGCGCCGATCCCTCAACGGGCTCTGGCGCTTCCGCGCCGACGCGGGCGCTGAGGGAGGTCGGCACGAGTGGTGGCGGCGCCCCCTTCCCGCGGCCCTCGAGATGCCGGTGCCCGCCAGCTACAACGACGTCCTCGTCGATGCGGGCCTCCAGGGCCACGTCGGCGACGTCTGGTATCAGACGGCCACCGCGGTGCCCCACGGCTGGACCGATCAGCGGGTCGTTCTCCGGTTCGACGCCGCCACCCACGCTGCCACGGTGTGGGTCGACGACGTCGAGGTCGCCCACCACCAGGGCGGGTACACCCCCTTCGAGGCCGACATCAGCTCCCAGGCCACCCCCGGACGCCCGCTGCGGATAACGGTCCGTGTGAGCAACGAGCTGACCTGGGCGACGATCCCCCCGGGAGTGGTGGAGGTCGGCTCCGATGGCAAGAAGGTGCAGCGCTACTTCCACGACTTCTTCAACTACGCCGGCCTGCACCGCTCAGTGTGGCTGTGCTCGACACCCCAGACCCACGTGCGCGACATCGCGGTGACCACCCGTCTCGAGGAAGGGATCGGAACCGTCGGCTACCGTCTGGACATCGCGGGTGCAGCCGGTGCCCGCATCGACCTGCTCGACGCCGGCGGCGCGTGCGTCGCCACCACCGAGGGCATCGCGGGCGAGCTGCATGTCCCCGACGTCCATCCCTGGGCCCCCGGGGATGGGTACCTCTACACCCTCGGGGTGTCGCTCCGGGATCGGCGGGGCGACCGGGACCGCTACGACCTTCCGGTCGGCGTCCGCACCGTGGCGGTGGACGGCGACCGCCTCCTCGTCAACGATCGCCCCCTCCACCTCACCGGATTCGGGCGCCACGAGGACAGCGCGGTCCGCGGCAAGGGTCACGACGACGCGCTCATGGTCCACGACTTCTCCCTGATGCGATGGACCGGCGCCAACTCCTTCCGCACCTCGCATTACCCGTATGCGGAGGAGGTCATGGAGTACGCGGATCGCCAGGGGTTCGCGGTGATCGACGAGGTCCCCGCCGTCGGCCTCAACCTGCGCCTGGGTCAGCAGGGGGTCGGCCGAGGAGCCACGTTCAGCCCGGACACGGTGAGTGGCCCGGCTCAGCGCGCCCACCTCGAGGCGATCCGGGAGCTGATCGTCCGGGACCGCAACCACCCGAGCGTGCTGATGTGGTCGCTGGCCAACGAGCCGGACTCCACCGATCCCGGGGCGCGCGCCTACTTCGAGCCGCTGGTCGAGGAGGCGCGCCGGCTCGACCCGTCCCGGCCGCTGTGCTTCGCCAACGCGCAGCTGCCCGAGGGGCTGGAGCGCGACACCATCAGTGACCTCTTCGACGTGCTCTGCCTCAACCGCTACTTCGGCTGGTACGTGGACACCGGCGACCTCGGTGCCGCGGAGCGGGCCCTGGAGCAGGATCTCCGCGCCTGGGCCGATCACTTCGCCAAGCCGATCGTGGTCACCGAGTACGGCGCCGACGCGGTCGCCGGTCTGCGCTCGGTGACCGCCGGCCTCTGGACCGAGGACTACCAGCGCGACCTCCTCGCCACCTACCACCGGGTCTTCGATCGGGTCGGCGCCGTCGTCGGCGAGCACGTGTGGAACTTCGCCGACTTCGCCACCGGGGCGAGCCTGATGCGGGCTGACGGCAATCGCAAGGGGGTCTTCACCCGCGACCGGCGCCCCAAGCTCGCCGCCCAGGTGCTGCGCGACCGCTGGACCGCCGCCGGCCACTAGACCCAGCGGCAGCGGGTGGCTCGGTGGGCGGCTCCCACCGGCTGCCCGCCCTCGCCCGCGGCTGAGGGGCCCCCGGGAGGCCGTCGGTGCCGGGCACGCGGTCACGGCGTGGGGTCGGGTCGCACCTCCGCGGCGGGAGTGAACAGTCCGCGCGAGACGAAGTCGAGGTTGGCGGCCGTCCGCCGGCGCACCACCTCCGGGGCGTAGGCGGGCTCGCCGATGTGGCGCTGGACCACCGGCTCCATCAGCAGCGGACCGAGGATGACCGAGAGGACCTGGAACGGGCGCCACTCGGGATCGGAGTCGGCCCGGATCCCCCCGGCGTGCTCCAGCAGCGCGAGCCCCCGCCGGGTCGCCGCCACCACCTCGTCGAAGATCGTCGTCCCGGCCGGGGTCTCGTCGAGGAGGCACCGGCGCAGGTACTGCCGGATCTCCGGGCTCGTGCCGAGGACCTCCGAGAAGATGTCCGCCATGGCCCGCGCCAGCCGGTCCGCGGGGAGATCCCTGGGCAGGATCTCGAGCTGCTCGAGGAAGAGCGCCAGCACCGACGCGTCGACGGCGGCCCGGAGGCCGTCCTTGGACCCGAAGTGATGGATGACCAGCCCGGGGGAGACCCCGGCGGCCTGGGCCACGGTCCGGAGCGAGACCCCGAACCCGGAGCTGCCGAAGAGTCCGAGGGCCGCCTCGCGGATCTTGGCGCGAGCGCTCAGGTCGGATCCCTGCACGGTGGGGGAGCGCGAGCTCATGGCCCAATTCTATCGTATAGGGAATTGCCCTGCCGGATATCTGATGATAGGATTGTATCCTGGATTGAACATTCATTCAACCTCCACCGCCATCCAGCGCCTGCCTGCGGCGGGCGGCGAGGCCGTCCCGGTCACCCGGGCCCGCCGTTCCCGGTGGGCCTCCCTGACCGTGCTCTGCGTGGCCGTGCTGATGGTCAACCTCGACAACACCATCCTGAACGTCGCCCTGCCCACGCTGGTCGAGAAGCTGCAGGCCACCACCGACCAGCTCCAGTGGATCGTCGACGCCTATTCCATGGTCTTCGGCGGGCTGCTGCTGGTCGCCGGCAGCGTGGCGGATCGGTACGGGCGCAAGCGGCTCTTCCTCGCCGGGCTGGCCATCTTCGGGAGCGGTTCGCTCGGCGCCGCCTTCTCGGGGAGCGTCGGCCCGCTCATCGCCTGGCGGGGGTTGATGGGGGCCGGGGCGGCCATGACCATCCCGTCGGGCCTCTCCATCGTCAACGACATCTTCCGGGATCCCACCGAGCGGGCCCGGGCGGTCGGCATGTGGGCGGGGACCATCGGGCTCGGGATCGCCATCGGGCCGGTGGCCGGCGGGCTGCTCCTGGCGCACTTCGCGTGGGGGTCGGTGTTCCTGGTCAACGTTCCGGTGGTCGTCGCCGGCCTGGTCGGAACGATGCTGCTCGTCCCCGATTCGCGGAGCGCGCACCCCCGGCCTGCTGACCCGGCCGGCGCCCTGCTCTCGATGGGCGGGCTGGGCCTCATCCTCTGGGGGATCATCGAGGGACCGACCCACGGGTGGTCGTCGCCGGCGGTGGTCGGGGCGCTCGCCGGTGGCGTCGCCCTGATCGCCGGGTTCGTGGCCTGGGAGACGCGCAGCGGTCACCCCATGCTCCCGCTCGGGTACTTCCGGTCGCGGCGGTACAGCGTGTCCATCGCGGCGGTTGGATTGGGCCTCTTCGCCCTCTCGGGCGGTCTCTTCCTCCAGACCCAGTTCCTCCAGTTCTTCCTGGGCTACTCGCCGCTCGGCGCGGGGCTTCGCATCCTGCCCATCGCCGGCCTGGTCGCCGTGGGTGCGCTGGTGTCGGCGCGGCTGGTGCGGGTGGTGGGGACCAAGCTGACCGTTGCCGCCGGGCTGCTGCTCCTCGTCGGGGGGCTCACCGAGAACGCTGCGGTCGCGACCCCGACCGTCACCTACCTGGCTGCCCTCCCCGGGATGCTCCTGGCCGGGATGGGGGCGGGCCTGCTCCTCCCCGCCGCCACCGACTCGGTGCTCGGGGCTCTCGCCCACGGCGACGCGGGGGTCGGGTCGGCGGCCAACAGCACCGCGATGCAGGTGGGAGGGGCGCTCGGGGTGGCCGTGATCGGCAGCGTGCTGTCAACCCGCTACCAGGGCGCCATGAACCCCGTTCTGGCGGGCCGGAGGGTGCCGCCGGTGGTGGCCCAGCAGATCCTCGGGTCGCTGGGTGGAGCGCTGGCGGTCGCACGGGCCGTCGGCGGGACACTCGGGCGCGCCCTGGCCGGTGTCGCCCGCGACAGCTTCATGCTGGGGAACCGGACGGCGCTGCTGGCGGCCATCGGCGTCACCGGGGCGGGTGTGCTGCTGGTTCTGGTCGCCCTGCCGTCGAGGAGCCGGGAAACGCGATGAGGCGCGCGCCGGCTGCCGGCGCGCGCCTCACCCAGTGCGCGGAAGGTCAGCTCAGAGGAGCTGCTTGACCAGGCTCTCGATCGTGCTGAGAGATGCCGAGGTGCCCTCCGTGAAGACGCCCACGAAGTTGCCGCCCTGTCCGGCCAGCACGCCCTCCACGGTCGCGCCGTTGGCGCTGTACTGGTACGTGGCCGCCTCGTCCCCGAGCCCCGAGATCGGGGTGAAGTTGATGCTGATGTCCGCCTGCTGCAAACTCTGCACCTGCTTCTGCTCCTCCGTGGAAAGGTAGCTGGAGGGTAGACCGCTCGCGAGGGCGATGATGACCACCACGGCAGGAGAGGCGGTCGCGGCGATGTACGAGCACGCGATGCCCGCCGCGCCGCCGGGAAGGGGAGTGGACCCGGCGACTGGGGTGACGACGGTGGGAGCCGGGAGAGTCACGCCCAGCGCACTTCCGACCGAGGAGGCGGAGGGGCACGAGCCGGTGCTGATGGCGGCGGCGCTCGTCGCCGGCGCGGAGGTTGGCGCCGTCGACCCGGGCGCTGCGGTCGCTCCGCTCGACGTGGAGGCCGGGGCCGTGGAGCTGGAGGAGCCGCAGGCGGCGAGCGCGACGACCGCGACCAGCCCAGCCAGCAGCGATGGAAGAGTGATCCGATGGGACATGGGAACGCGACCCCCTCTGGTGTCGGGTCTGAGACGAAAGTCCCAGAGAAACCTGACCCTAGGGTATCTCATCTCTCAGGACAATTGACCCTTGGACCTGGGTACTTCGGCCCAGTTCCGGGCGCCCGGACGCCGAGAACCGTACCGTCAAGGTGCTATCGAGGCGACGGAGCCTTTCGACGTGATGTGAGGCGGGCCGGGAGGATGTCGAGCATGACCGCGGATGTCTCCCGCACCCAGAGGCCGAAGGGGGCCCTCGGAGCGTGATCAGCCGACAGCCGCGGGGAGTGCCTCGAGATCGGTCAGCCGGCGAGCCAGCTTCGTGGCCTCGTCCAGCAGCGCCTGGGCGCCGGCGATGTTGGCCTCGGCGCCCGAGTTGCTGCTGACCCGTCCGTCCTCGACACCGTCACCCACCCGTCCGGCGCTGCGATCGTAGACGGGCTGACCGGCACCGTTGCGTCCGTCGAACCATGACCGCGCCATGCCGGCGAGCGAAGCGTAGCCCGGCTTCGCGGTGACGTCGGCGAGCCTGGCGAGCGCGTAGACGGCCGACGCGACGTCATACGGTTGCGTCCGTGGCAGGTCGAAGCCGGACATGACGACCCGCCGGAACACCAGCTCGGCGCTGTGGCACCCGATCGCCACCAGGTCCTCCCGGCCCAGCCGCACTCCCGCATCGGCGAGCACGCCCTCCTGGATGTGCGCCCAGAGATGAGGCGCCCCGCGCTCGGCGGGGGAGTTCATCAGCACGTCGCCGTGGCGACAGCCGGCCACCTCGTCGGTCCACGCGCCGAGGATGGTCCTCAGACGCCGGTCATCACTGCTCTCAAGCAGGGTGAGGGCCGCTCTGATATGGAGTGCGCGCACGTCGGACGGCACGCCGGCTGCCTCGACGACGTGAGGAAGGCCGCGTTTCAGGGCGTCGCCGATCCGGGCATCGTCGAGGAGCTGGGCGGCTCGCGCCAGGGCCAGCAGTGCGCGCGCCTGCCAGAAGCCGCCCCCCGCGATCGACGTCCGCGCCTCGTGATTGGGAGTTCCATCCCAATCGAGGATGAAGTTCAGCCAGCGCCCGTCGGCGTCCTGCATGGCGAGGATGAAGTCCAGCAGCCCGTGGCACCAGCGCAGCGCCCAGGGCGCGGCGGTCGCCTTCCAGATGTCGCAGTAGAGCTCGAGCGCGCGCGCGGCGTCGTCGACGCAGGCGACTCCCTCGTAGCCGGCCTGCTGGGCGCGGATGGGCCGATTCCCCCCATCGGAGTACACGGCGATGGCGAGCGCCTTGGGCCCGGCGAAGGGGACGGACCGGCCGAGCCGCGCGAGCTGCCTCAGCACTGCTGCATCTGGTCGAGGATGTCCTGCACCGCGAAGTCGGCGGCGGCCAGGCGACTGTCGGCGGCGCCGTAGTAGACGCGCACGTTCCTGCCATCGGGGTCGAGGCCGGTGTGTCCGCAGGTGAAGACGACGTCGTCGAAAAGGCCGGTGCGCTCGTAGGCGGCCGTCGGCATGAGGATGGGCTCGGGTGAGCGCGCGATGACGTGGGCGGGGTCGTCGGCGTCCAGCAGCAGGCCACCCAGGGCGTAATGGGTGTTGCGATCGACGCCGTGATAGATCTCCAGCCAGCCCTCGGGGACACGGAATGGGACGGCGCCGGCGCCGGTGCGCAGTCCGTCCCACATCCCGTGGCGGGGAAGGGCGAGGGGGGTGTGGTCACCCCAGTGGACGAGGTCGTCCGAGAAGGCGATCCAGATGCCGAGGACGCGGCCGAAGGACTGGGGCATCGGACGGGTGAGCGCGGCGAAGCGACCGCCGACGCGTCCGGGGAAGAGCACCACATCCTTCTGGTCGGGGAGGAACATCAGGCCGTGGCGGTCGAAGCTGCGGAAGTCGGTGGTGGTCAGCCGGCTGGTGCTGATGCCGAGGCGGCTGACCGACACGTAGGTGATGTGCCAGACGCCATCGATGAGGGTGGCGCGGGGATCTTCGCAGCCGTACTCCTCGAGCCGGTTCGCGGGCATGACCGAGGGCGTGTCGTCGACCGCGAAGTGGATGCCATCGCGGCTGCGCGCCACCCGCAGGTGCGACATCTGCGTGAGCAGGTCGCTGACGTCGTCGGCTGCGGCGGTGAAGCCGCCGGTGAGATTGCGATAGCGGATGGTGCGGGGATCGCTCAGGTCCAGGCCGGGGAGGTTGCGGGGAAGGAAGACCTCGATTACGCGTTCCGGTTGGTTCTGGGTGTCGAGGAACGCGATGCCGACGACCTCGTCGGCCGTGAAGCCGGGGCCAAGCGGCTGCACCCTCGGTTCGGGACCGCTCAGGTCGAGGGTGAGCGCGTCCGGGGGCGGGCTCGAGCCGCTGCGAGGCCGCTCGCCGACCCGGAGCAGAAGGACCACCTCGCCATCGATCTGGGCGGCGGCGGCATTGGAGACCGAGACCACCTCGAGGCCAGGGCTGGAGGGACGGACGTCCGCCGCGGTGAGGATCGGGTTATCCGGGAGCCGGCACCCGATGTCGCGCGGGCGACGGGGCCCCCGTTTGCGACGGCGGGGCGTGGCGGTGGGCTGGGTCAGCGAGCTCATGATGTCGAGAAGGGCGCGCGCCGACTTCGGCCAGGTCGAGCCACGGGCGTAGGCGAACGCCGCCGTCTCGAGCGCAGCCTTGCCCCCCGGGTCGCCCAAGATGGCGGTGACCGCGCGGGCGAGCCCGCCCGGGTCGCGGAACTCGACCAGCACGCCGCGACCGTCCTCGAGCGCCTCCGCGGCGTGCATGTATCGGGTGGAGACGACGGCCTTTCCCGCCCCGAGCGCGTACGAGAGAGTTCCACTGGTGATCTGATTGGGATCGAGATAGGGGGTGACGTAGACATCGGTGGCGAGGAGGAGCTCGATGATGTCGCGCTGGGTCATGTAGTGGTCGATGAAGGCGACGTGACCGTCCATGCCCAGGGCGCGGGTCTCGGCGACCAGGGCGTTGCGATACTCCTCACCCTGCACCCGCAGAAGGTCGGGGTGCGTCTGACCCGCGATGAGGTAGAGGGCGTCCGGGTAGCGGGCCACCACCTCCGGCATGGCCTTGATCATGTACTGGAGGCCCTTGCGCGGATCGACCAGGCCGAAGGTGGAGATGATCGTCCGTCTCTCAACGCCGAGCTTCCTCTTGAATCGGTGGCGGCCGTGAGGATCGATAACCGGCATCCCATGGGGGATCACCCGAGGCGGCGTGGTCAGCCCGTAGTCGGTCGCCAGGAGGCCCACGGCGGTGGAGGCCATGACCACGACCTCGTCGCTGAGCTCGGCGATGCCGCGTACCGTCTCGCGTATCGAGAGCGACGGCCGTGGGAGCACGGTGTGCATGGTCGTCACCACCGGCTTGCGCAGCTCCTCGAGGAAGGGGCGGAAGTCGTCCTGGTAGACGGTGTCGCTCCAGCGGCCATCGACGAAGACCGGCTCGGACCACCGCCCATAGAGGCCGAACTCGTGCTGAACGTTGACGGCGTCAGCATTCGAGGCGTTGATGGCTCGCGCCGCGGCTCGGTAGCTGTCCGCGTCGCCCTGCCGGATCCGCCAACGAACCTCGGACGCGTACGGTCGCACGACGGCCGGTTCGTCGATGGCGGCGATGCGGCAGACGGCCGACGGATCGCTGGTCCGCACCGCTGCGACCAGGTCCGCGGTGAACGTGGCGATGCCGCACCGGCGCGGCACGGCGGACGAGACGAAGGCGATCCGGATACCTGACACGCGGCGGCTACTCAGGCCCGCGACCAACTCGGCTCACGGCTTCATCACCGCGAGCCTGCGCGTCAGCACCGGGTGGCACTGGAGGTGCGGTGATCCGGGCCGTCACTGGTATCGGTCGCCACCGACCCATCATATGCCTCCTTCTCCGGTCGCGGCCCGACGCGTTCGATGCGACAGCCGTTCGGCAGTCTGGCCGGCGGCCCCGCAGCGCGGTTGCTATGCTCGGGTCCGTGGCACGACGTTACGTCGTCTTCGGTGCCGGGGCGGTCGGTGGCGTGATCGGGGCCTTCCTCCACTGGGCCGGGTTTGAGGTCGTCGCCATCGCCCGCGGCGCTCACCTCGCCGCCATGCGGCAGCACGGGCTCAGCCTGCGGACGCCGGAGGGCGCGATCACCCTCCCGCTGCCCGCGTTGGCCTCGCCGCGCGAGATCCGGTGGAGGGATGACGACGTGGTGCTGCTGGCGATGAAGTCTCAGGACACCGAGGCCGCCCTCGACGAGCTGGCCGCCGTGGCCCCGCCGTCACTCGTCGTCGTCTGCGCTCAGAACGGGGTCGCCAACGAACGGGCCGCGCTGCGCAGGTTCGAGTCCGTCGTCGGCATGTGCGTGATCTGCCCGGCGACCCACCTCGCCCCGGGCGTGGTGGAGGCCGAGTCGTCCCCCTGTCCCGGCATCCTCGACGTGGGTGGTTACCCGGACGGGATCGACGCCACCGTCGCGGAGGTCGCGGCGGCGCTCACCACAGCCACCTTCGACTCGCGGGCGCTGGCCGACGTCATGCGCTGGAAGTACGCCAAGCTGCTGGTCAACCTGGGCAACGCCGTGGAGGCGATCTGCGGCCCGCAGTCCGGCACCGGCGAGCTGGCTCAGCGGGTGCGTCGCGAGGGCGAGGCCGTGCTGAGCGCCGCGGGGATCGCCCTCGCCGCGCCGGAGGAGGATGCGGCCCGTCGCGGCGATCTGCTCTCCCTCCGTCCCGTAGACGGGCGGGTGCGGGGCGGGGGATCGTCGTGGCAGAGCCTCACCCGTGGCGCCGGCAGCATCGAGGCCGACTACCTGAACGGCGAGATCGTGCTGCTCGGCCGCCTCCACCGTGTCCCCACCCCGGCCAACGCCGCCGTGCAGCGCATCGCCAACCGGATGGCGCGCGAGCGGGTGGCACCCGGGGCGATGGGGGAGGGCGAGGTTCTCGCCGCGATCAGCAGGGCAGGGTGACCTGGACCGCGGTGCCGATGCCCTCGGTGCTCTCCGCGGAGACCGTGCCGCCGTGGGCCTCGACCAGGTCACGGACGATGGCGAGGCCCAGGCCGGAACCGGTGGACCCCGGTCCCTTGGCGAAGCGATCGAAGACGCGGGGCAGCAGATCGGCAGGCATCCCGGTTCCGTCGTCGCGAACCGTGAGCCGCACGCTCCCGGGGGACGTGCTCGCCTCCACGCGCACCATCCCGTCCCGGCCGGTGTGGGCGAGGGCGTTGGCGATGAGGTTGCCGAGGACGCGGCGGAGCTGAGCCGGGTCCGCCTCCAGGGACGGCAGGTCCGTGGCCAGCCGGCTGTCCAGCCTCACCCCGGCGGCTTCCGCCTCGGCGCGGAAGGCCTCGATGGTCTCGTTGACCAGTGGCCCGACATCCACCGGCTCGCGGTCGGGATGGAGGGCTCCCGCCTCGGCCAGGGTCAGGGTGCGCAGGTCGTCCGCCAGCGACTCGAGGGTTCGGGTGGCCGCGACGATGGGTGCGAGGTGTGTCTCGTCGGCGGGGTTCACGCCGTCGGCGATCGCCTCGGCCTGGCTGCGGATGACGGTGAGCGGGGTGCGCAGCTCATGGGCGATGTCGGCGAGCACCGACTGGCGCCGGGTCTCCTCCGCCTCCAGGCGCGCGCTCATGGCGTTGAAGGCTCGGGCCAGCGAGCGCACCTCCCCGGGTCCGCGGATCGGGACCCTGGTCGAGTAGTCGCCGGCCTCGACCCGGCGGGCGGCACGGATCAGGCCGCTGACCGGCGGCGCCACCCGGCGCAGGGTGACGGCGATGGCCACGGCGGCGAGGACGCAGAGACCCAGGGCGCCTGCTGTGATCGCCTTGGTGAGTCCTGATGAGCTGACCAGTCCGAAGGCGCTGAGCAGCAGCCACACCAGGGCGGAGATTGCGGTCACCAGGATCAGCAGGCCGCAACCGGCGCAGCAGCCCGCGCGCCGGGCCATGCGGGCCGGGTCGCCGTGCGGGCGGCTGGCGTGCCGCAGTGGGAATGGCGTCCCCTCGGGCCACCAGGGAGGACGAGGCCGGCCGCCCCGTCCGCGACTCCAGCCGCCCTCCGGGTGGGATGCGCTCACCGCGTCCCATCCGAGAGCCGGTATCCCACCCCGAACACCGTCTGGAGCAGGCGCGGCGCTCGTGGATCGCGCTCGATCTTGCGCCGGATGTTCTTGATGTGAGCGTCGATGGCGCGCTCGTAGGACTCGACGGCGACACCGTGGACGGCGTCGAGCAGCTGCGCCCGCGTGAACACACGTCCCGGCTGGCGGGCCATGTGGAGGAGGATCTGGAATTCGGTCGGGGTGAGCGCGACGCGCCGTCCCGCGACGGTCGTCTCCATGCGGGGGACGTCCAGGGTGATGCTGTCACCGGCCCGGACGACGTCCGCCTGCTCGCGGGCCGCGCTGCCGCGGCGCAGCACCGCGCGCACGCGGGCCACCAGCTCCCGGGCGCTGAACGGCTTGGTCACGTAGTCGTCGGCCCCGAGCTCCAGGCCCGCCACCCGGTCGGATTCGTCGGTGCGCGCGGTGAGCATGATGATCGGCACGTCGCCGTCGCGGCGCAGGGCGCGGGCCACGTCCAGGCCGTCGAGACCAGGCAGCCCAAGATCGAGGATCACCAGGTCGGGATGCTCACGATGGGCGAGTTGGAGTGCCTGCTCCCCGTCCCCGGCGCTGAGCACCTGGAAGCCGGCGCGCTCCAGGTAGTCACGGACCAGGCGAACGATGTCCGGCTGGTCGTCGACGACGAGCACCGTGGTCATGGTCGCGAATCCTAGGGGGCTGACGGGTCTCCCGCGTCATCGGTGGTCGGTGAGGCCACCTTCCCGGGCTGATGTGAACGCCGCGTGAGCAGCGCGGGGAGAGGTCACGGACCGCCCGCGCCGGCGGGAATCGGACGCGACCCTGCGCGCTTGACCGTCACGCTGGAACATGACAACCTTCCTTTCCAAGAGCCCGCGGCCGGGGCGTGGACCCGAGAGCCACCATGCCCGCCGCCCGCGTGGAGAGAAGGAGGGCGCATCCATGGCCAAGTTCCTACTCGCCTATCACGGGGGCAGCATGCCGGAGTCCAAGGAGGAGCAAGAGAAGGTGATGGCCGCCTGGGGCGCGTGGTTCCAGGAGACGGGCGGCGCCCTCACGGACCCCGGGAACCCGGTGGCGCAGAGCCGGACCATCGCTGCGGACGGATCCGTCTCCCACGGAGGCGGTGCCAACCCGGTCAGCGGCTACAGCCTCCTGGAGGCGGAGAGCCTCGACGCGGCGGTGGCCATGGCCAGGAGATGCCCGGTCCTTCAGGGCGGCGCGACCATCGAGGTGGCCGAGACCTACGACGTCATGTGAGGCCCGACCGGGGCGGCGGCTGGCCGCCGCCCCACCTCACCTCACCTCGTCTCGCCGCTGAGCCCCCGGCTCACCGTCCAGAGGTTCAGCCCATCCGTGATCGCAGGGCCGGCGATCCCCGGCGCCTGCCCTCAGTGGAACGCCGGCGACCTGGTCGTCGTGAACGCGGCGCAGCCCCAGCCCGGACTGGCGGGAGCGTCGGTATCGCCGAGCCCCGGCTGCCAGTTCGCCACCGCGGCGGCGATCAGTGGGGGCGCGGTCGCCGTCGAGGACTGCCAGAGCCCGCAGTCTGACGAGCCTTCGGGCACCTACATCGACGGCCCGGTCCATCTCGTCCGCTTCGACGCCAACCTGCACGTGGTGGCGAGCACGAGCTTGGGCGAGTGCAACGACGGTGCCGAGCTGGCCACCGATCCCCAGAGCTCCGCCGTCCTGGTCAGCGGCTACTTCTGCTGCAGTCCCCCCGGCCCGCCGGCGAGCAACCCGGTGGCACGGGTGTGGATCTACACGCCCCGGGGGCTGCGCCAGGTCACCGAGGTCTCGGGGAACGGGGCCGGGGTCAACGACATCACCTGGTGACCGGGGCTGCCCGGCCCGCGGTCAGGGCAGCGCCACCAGCCACACCGCGGCGAGGATGGCCATGGCCGGGGCGAGCAGCGGGAAGGGTCGCGGATGCGGGTGCGCCGCCAGCCCGCCGGCGACGCCGAGGAGAGGCAACGCCCCCAGGGCCACGACAGCGACGGGCTGGCCCAGGGGCGGCGCCACGACGACGGCGGCGACCGCGGCGAGCACGGCCAAGCCGAGGCTGAGGCGCCACGACCACGCGCGTCCCAGGCGAGCCGCCAGACCCGCCGAACCGCTGCGCCGGTCGGCCTCGATGTCGGGGAGCGCGTTGGCCAGGTGGAGGCTGAGGGCCAGGGCCAGGGCCAGCGGTGGCGCCGCCACCGCGACCGGCGCGGTGAGGTGCTGCACGGCCGCCCCGGCGGTGAGCGGCAGGCACGAGAAACCCACCCAGAACGGGAGCCAGGAGAGCATCCCGCGCTTGAGACCGACGTCGTAGGCGATGCCCGCCGCCGCGCACGCTCCGGCGAGAGGGAGAGTGGGGAGGGGGAAGGTTGCCGCCACGCCCAGCCCGAGCGCGAAGCCGGCGGCGGTGGCGACCACGGCCACCGCCGGGCTCAGGGCGCCGCTCGCGAGCGGCTTGCGTGGCTTGGCGAGGCGGTCGAGGTCGCGGTCGCGGAGGTCGTTGAACGCGCCGGTGGCGAGCTGCAGCGGCAGCATCACGGCCACCAGGCGCAGGTCGGTGACCGGGTCCGGGAACCGGTGGCGCGCGGCGGCGGCCGCCGCGACAAAGCAGGCGGTCACCAGCAGCGACGGGCCAGTGTGGAGCAGGGAGAGGGTCGCACGCAGGACGGACCGGCAGGTGGACATCGGGTCCGGGCGCTGTGCCACCGGAGTCACCCGCCGTCCTCCCGCCGTCTCCACCCGAGTCGCAGTATCGCGCGCCTCTCGGAGGCGACGACCGGGCCGACCCTCTGAGGCGACTCCTGGATCAGAGCAGCGGGGCGATCAGCTCTGCGGCCCTCTCCAGGCTGTTGACGTCCGCCGCGGTGAAGGCGTCGGGGACATCACTGTCGATGTCGATCTGGCCGACGACCCGGCCGCCGCGCCGGACCAGGACGACGCACTCGGAACGCGTCTCCAGGCTGCAGGAGATGTAGTCGGGGTCGCTGGCGACGTCGGCCACCACCTGGGCCGCCCCGAGGGCGACAGCGCGCCCGCAGACGCCCTCGCCGACCCGGATCCGGCGGTGGTCGGTGGGCCGCCCGCTGAAGGCGCGGAGCGCCAGGGTGTCGCCCTCCAAGCCGTAGAGGTAGACAGAGGTGTGGAGCGGCGAGGCGGCGCGGACGGCCCGAGCGGCGCGCTCCAGCCCCGCGGCACCCGCCGGGAGGTCGCGCAGGGCTTCCCAGGTGCTCTCGGTCACCCTCCGAGCCCCCGCCCCGCCATCCCGCCCGCTCCAGGTACCGAGCCGCCCCCAGCGTCGCTGGCCGCCGGTGGTGCGAGCGCCTGGCGCACGTCGGCGAGCAGCCCGTCGACGGCCGCATCATCGGTGGCCCAGGAGCAGACCAGCCGGATCAGGCTGGTGCGCTCGCCGCCGGACCAGACGTGGAAGCGGACCGACTCGGCGAGGCGCGCGACCGCGTCGCAGGGCAGCTCGACGAAGACCTGATTGGCCTCGGCCGCGCGTGGCGGCACCCCGCAGTCAGCGAGCCCGCGGGCCAGGCGCGCCGCGGCGGCGTTGGCGTGTGTCCCCAGCCGGTACCAGAGGTCGTCGTTGTCGAAGAGCCGGGCGAACTGGATTCCCAGCAGCCGGCCCTTGGCGAGCAGCGCGCCGCGCTGCTTCATGTGGTAGCGGAAGTCGCGCCGCAGCCGGTCGCTGACCAGGACCACGGCCTCTCCGCAGAGCGCCCCGTTCTTGGTCCCGCCAGCGAAGAAGGCGTCCACCCCGCAGTCGGCGATCACCGCCAGCCGGGCTTCGAGCGCCGCCAGCGCCGGCGCCAGCCGGGCGCCGTCGAGGTAGACCCAGAGCCCGCGGTCGTGAGCATGGGCGCAGATCGCGGTCAACTCGTCAACGGTGTAGACGCCGCCCTCCTCGGTCGCCTGGGCGAGGAAGACCCCGCCGGGCCGCACGGTGTGCTCATCCTCGTGCTGGGCGAGCGCCAGGTCGATCAGTCCGGGGTCGAGCTTGCCGGCCGGCGCGGGCACCTGCAGGATGCGGTGGCCGGTGGCCTCGATCGCCCCCGTCTCGTGGACGTTGATGTGCGCGGTCTGGGCGGCGATGACCCCCTCATGAGAGCGAAGGAAGGCACCCAGGCAGGTGAGGTTGGTCTGGGTGCCACCCACCAGGAGGTGGACCTCGCAGTCACGGCCGACCTGGGCGGCGATCCGCGCGGCCGCCAGCTGCGAGTACTCGTCCTGCCCGTAGCCGAGCTGCTGGCCGCCGTTGTGCGTCACCAGGGCCTCCAGCAGGGCGGGATGCGCGCCCTCGGAGTAGTCGTCGAGGAACATCCGCATGCCGCGTATGGTCGCAGCCCATGGCTGCGGAGCGGCGGTCAGGCCGCTGAGACACCTCTCCCGGAAGTGGGGGGGCCAGAATCGAACTGGGGAACCGGGTCTTTCAGATTTCGCAAACGCGTCTAATGACGTGTCATGGTGTTTCTCCCGAATTGGGATCGACGCCGCCGGTGTCATGTGATCTCACCGAATCTCGCAAGATTGCTCCGACATTGCTCCGCTTGCGACCGCCAAAAGAGGGTGATTGCCATTGGCCCGGGAGGCTGACGCCCGGGCCGCTGAGCGGAACGCGGTTCGGAGCTGTCTACGGGGGTAGCAGCGTCTTGATGGCACGGCGCTGGTCCATGGCCCGGTAGCCCTCAACGACCTGTTCGAGCGGTACGGTCAGATCGAAGACCCTGCCCGGGCTTTCGGGAACGCCCTGGCCTTCGTCAGCGGGAGACGAGCCGCAGGGTCGCTGCGATGGCGTCGGGGGTCAGCATGGCTTCGACATAGGTGCTGGCATACCGGGCGTACTTGGTCCGGTATGCCGCGTCGATGGCGTCGTGATCGCCGGTTCCGGCTCGCTGGAAAGCCACGTCGTGTTCGACTCCACCGGCCCGGATGCGGCCCTCCGGGCGATCCAACGCGTGCCGGAACCACCTGCCGTTGCGCCCCCGGTAGGAGCGCACGTAGAGCTCGTCGCCGACACGTACGACCCAGATCGTCGTGTACGGGCGGAGCGTCCCATCGGGCCGCAGGGATGCGATCTGGAGTTCCTCAGCTGCACCGATCCTGTCGAGCTCCTCGTGGGTCCAATCACTCATGGCCGGCTCAGAGGTTGGTCATGCGCTCGAGGTGCTCGGGGTACCGAGCCCCCTGAACCTCGATCTCCGAGGCGACCTGATCGATCTCCCGGACGTCCTTCGGCAGCCGGCCTGATGTCCTCGGGCCGGCAGAGGCCCATATTCCTCCCTTCGCCATCAAACCGGTACCCGAACTTGGTGGCTATCACCACCTGCTCCCGGAGAGGAGAGAGAGAGCCTCCCCCACCAGCTCCTCGTTCCTGAACGGGCCGTAGACCTCAGCCGTATCGAAGAAGGTGACCCCCCGCTCCACCGCCGTCCGGATCAGCGAGATCATCTGCTCCCTGGTGCCGGGAGCCGGACCGTAGCTCTGGCTCATACCCATGCAACCGAGTCCGAGAGCCGAGACCTCCAAGCCACTGTTTCCCAGCGTGCGCTTCTGCACTTGGTGAACCTCCGTCCATCAATCCCCGGCCACACGCCGGAGCTCTGCGAGCACGGCTACCCCTCGTGAGTGGGGGAGGAGGCCGGTGCGCCGTACTCCTCATCGGTCACGTGAGCACCCCAGGTCGCGCTGTTGCCTTGGTCATCGACCTCGATCATGGAGGGTCGAGGTGCGGAACCGCCGGGAATGCTCCCTATCGCCATCGCATGAAGCGGCAAATCGTTGAGAAACAAAGTGCCGAGGCCCAGAATCGAACTGGGGACACCGGGTTTTTCAGACCCGTGCTCTACCAACTGAGCTACCTCGGCACGTGTGCGCTTCCCGCCCGTGAGACGTCACCCCCACGGACGCGGGGCAACGATACCGAACCTGGCAACGATACCGAACCCGGCAGGGCTCGGCCCACAGGTCTCGCCGTTGACATCGCATACCCATATGGATATGTTATGGCAATGGCACGAGCGGCGACGACGACCGACGCGTTCAACGCGGTGGCCGAGCCCCGCCGGCGGCAGATCCTCGACCTCCTCTCCGCGGGCGAACGGCCCGTCAGCGACCTGGTCGGCCTCCTCGACCTGGCCCAGCCGCAGGTCTCCAAGCACCTGCGGGTGCTCCGGCAGGTGGGGCTGGTGGAGGTCCGCGGGGAGGGCCGGCGCCGGTTGTACCGGGTCGACGGCCGTCCACTCCAGCCCATTCACGATTGGGTCAGCAACTTCGAGCGGTCGTGGTCGGCACCTCGCGAACAGGACGGGAGGTGGTAGATGGGCGAGGTCCTGGTCGGGCTCTCGATGTCGCTCGACGGCTACATAGCGGGTCCCAACGACGGTCCCACCAATCCGCTCGGTGACGGCGGGGCCAGGCTCTTCGACTGGTGGACGGCTGGGGGCGAGCGCGTGGGCCCCGATGACCGCTTCCGGCCACCGGCGCGCAGCCGCGCCGTGGTTCGCGAGATGTTCGACTGCGGCGCCATCATCACCGGCCGGCGCACCTTCGATATCGCCGGCGGCTGGGGTGGCCACCACCCCCTTGGTGCGCCCTTCTTCCTGCTCACCCACCACCCGCCCGAGCACAGCGTCGGCCCGGGCACAGGCGGGACCGTGGTCACCGGCGGCATCGAGAGCGCGCTCGCGCAGGCCCGCGCCGTCGCGGGGAAGCGGGACATCGCCGTCTGCGCTGCCGACATGGCCCAGCAGTACCTGCGGGCGGGGCTTCTCGACGAGATCCACGTCGACCTCGTGCCCGTCCTCCTCGGTGGTGGCGTCCGGCTCTTCGCCAACCTCGAGGGGCGCCGCTTCGACCTCGAATGCACGCGGGTCGTCAGGTCCGACGGCGTCACCCACCTCCGCTACCGGGTGGTGAGGTAGGCGAGGAGGTCCCCGGTGCCGGGCGGATCAGCCCGTCACCACCACCCCCGCCGGGGCCGCCCCCGCCGCCCGCCGGTGGGCGGTGGCGATGGCCTCCTCGGGGTCGGCGGTGAGCACCGCCACCCCGGCCCGGATCGTCGTCTCGAGGGAGATGCGCCGCATCAGGCCGAAGATCCGGTCGGCGACGACCGCTCCCGCGTTGATGCCGCCCTCGGTGATCAGCAGGACCGAGGTGCCCTCACGATCGATGGTCACCGGCTCGTTGGCCCGCGCGTAGGCGATGATCAGCTGCGCGTAACCGGCGCGTGCACTCCGCGGTATCTCGTCGGAGATGACGAACACCAGGCAGGCACCGTCCGTGCCGGTGTCCCGCGCGGTCGTGAGGAACTCGGCGCGGGTGACCGCCCAGGGCAGGTGGGAGAGCGCGTCGCTGGTCACCCCGTGCATGGTGACATGGCGGTGGCCCCACGGGGCGCTCACCGGCCCCGCGCGTCCTCGCGGTGCGGGCAGTCCTCCACGTCGTGGTGGCAGTGGCAGCTCGGGGAGACGGAGAGCAGGGCCAGGTCGCCGTCGGGGAAGGAGAGACGGGGGGCCCGGTCCGGGCCCGGGGCGGACGGATTCCGGATCTGGGCCGCCAGCACGTACGAGACCTGCCCGCCGAGACGTGTCCACGCCGGCATGTTGGGTACGCCGGCCCTCACCATCCGCTCGGCGATGGCGACGCTCCCGGCCTCGTCCAGCCGGCGGTGGCCGACCGGGGGGAGGTAGCTGCCGGCGCGGAGGTCGGGATGGGTCCCCGGCACGTCCTCGAGCAGCGCCGCCAGGGCGGTCCCCAGCAGGGGCAGCCCGGCCCCCACCAGGCGCCGGGTCAGCGTCCCCGAGGTGTCGCGGGGGTCGACGGCCACCGCGGCCTGGGCCAGGATCGGTCCCGCGTCCACCTTGGCCACCGCGCGATGGAGCGTGATCCCGGTCCGGTCGGCACCGTCGGCGATGACCCAATAGACCGGCTCCGGCCCCCGGTACTGCGGCAGCAGCGAGGGGTGGATGTTCATGAATCCGTGATGGGGGATGCGCAGGGTGGGGGCGTTGACGATCTGATTGAAGCTGGCCATGACCGCCGCCTCGGGTCGCAGCCCCGCGATGTCGATGCGGCTGTGGTCGTCGTTGATCCGCCAGGTGCGGAGCAGGGGCACCCCGAGGTGGTCGGCGATCCGGCTCAGGGCATTGTCGCCGAGGATGGCCGGGTGGGCGCCGGGGGAGGTGACGATCCCGCACACGCGCGCCTCCAGCTGGAGCAGGCCGAGGAGGAACGCCAGCGAGTAGTCGGAGGGGAAGCCGACGAAGAGGACCCGGGGCCCGGAGCCCGGCTCGGCGCGGCGGGCGGGAGCCGGCGGGAGGTCCCGGTCGGGCGTGAAGCTGAAGCTGGCCTGGGCCAGCAGCTCGTCGCGGACCGCGTCCAGGTAGGCAGAGATGGTGGCCACACAGGCCATTCTGGCGAATCAGCGGTCCAGCAGCCCGTCCCGCCGCAGCCCTGCCAGGGCTTCGGCCACGGCTCCCGGCCGCTCCGCCGCCGGGACGCGCGTGACGGCACGCTCCAGCTCGGCGAAGCTCAGCTCGGGGCCGGCCAGCATCGCCCGCAGGACCGCTCCCCGGAGCTGGCGCATGCTCCCCGGGTAGGGGGGCTGCTTCCGGGGCGGTGCCTCCACGCCCCCGGCGAGCCGTTCCCGGGACGCGCACCCAGGGGCCAGCGGGCAGGCGTGGCAGGCGGCGCTCCGCCGCCGGCAGTGCAGGGCGCCGACGTCGAAGAGGGCCAGCGTGTAGTCGCGCCCGGTCATCTCCGGGGGCTGGTGGTCCGCCAGCGCCGCGTCGAGGCGCGAGCCGGGGGCGGTCTCCACCCCGAGGAAGCAGCGGGCGGCCACCCGCCCCAGGTTGACGTCGCGGGCGGGCATGCCGGGGTGTTCGAGGGCGAGGCAGAGGAGCGCGCGGGCGGTGTACGCGCCGATCCCGGGGAGGGCGCGCAGGCCTGCCTCGTCGGCGGGCCAGCCGGCGCTCGCCACCGTCGCGGCGCAGCGCCACAGCGCGACGGCCCGGCGCGGGTAGCCCAGGCCGTCCCACTCCCGCAGCACCGCGTCGAGGGGGGCCGCGGCGCAGCTCACGGGGGTGGGCCAGCGGTCGAGGAAACGCCCCCAGCGGGGCAGCACCCGCGCCACCGGCGTCTGCTGGAGCATGACCTCGCTCACCAGCACCGCCCAGGGGTCGCGGGTCCGGCGCCAGGGGAGGTCATGCCGGCCACTGGACGCGTACCAGGCGGCGAGCCCCGCGGTCATCGGGGACCGTGCTCCCGCAGCGACGTGGCACACTCGCAGCCACACAAGAGGAGGAGAGCATGGCGCGGCACACGGTCACCCTCATCCCCGGCGACGGCATCGGATACGAGGTCAGCGCGGCCGCCCGCCGGGTCATCGACGCCTCCGGCGGCGGCATCGAGTGGGAGGTTCACGACGCCGGCCTCGACGTCGTCGAGAAGTACGGCGAGCCGATGCCGCCCCACGTCCTGGACTCCATCCGCAAGAACAGGGTTGCCCTCAAGGGGCCGCTGACCACGCCGGTGGGGAAGGGGATCCGGAGCGTCAACGTCGCCCTGCGCCGGGAGCTGGACCTCTACGCGCTGGTCCGCCCCTGCAAGTGGTACCCGGGGGTGCGCAGCCGCTATCAGGACATCGACCTGGTGATCGTGCGCGAGAACACCGAGGACCTCTACGCCGGCATCGAGTTCGAGGAGGGGCAGCCCGAGACGCTCCGGCTCATCGAGACCATCGGCGCGCTGAGCGGCCGCACCATCCGGCCCGACTCCGGCATCAGCATCAAGCCGATCTCGGTCTTCGGCACCCGCCGCGTCTTCCGCTTCGCCTTCGCCTGGGCCCGGGCCAACGGGCGGCACAAGGTCACGGCCGTCCACAAGGCCAACATCATGAAGTACACGGACGGGCTCTGGCTGCACACCGCCCAGGAGGTGGCCCAGGAGTTCCCCGACCTGGAGTTCGAGGACCGGATCGTCGACAACATGTCGATGCAACTGGTCCAGAAGCCGGAGCTCTACGACGTCATGGTGATGCCCAACCTCTACGGGGACATCCTCAGCGATCTCTGCGCGGGGCTGGTCGGCGGGTTGGGGCTCGCTCCCGGGGCCAACATGGGCGACGAGATCGCGGTCTTCGAGGCCACCCACGGCTCGGCGCCGCGCTACGCTGGCAGGAACGTGGCCAACCCGATGGCGATGATGTTCAGCGGGGTACTGATGCTCCGCCACCTCGGCGAGGCCGAGGCCGCCGACCGCCTGGAGCGGGGCCTGGCCGCGGTCATCGCCCGTGGAGATTCGGTCACCTATGACATGAAGCCGCGGCGCGACGACCCCACCGCGGTGGGCACGTCCCAGGTTGCCGACGCGGTGATCGCCGAGATGGAGCAGCCCCGGGCCGCGGCGTAGCCGGAGGGCGCGGGTGGCGACGGTCAGGAGCTCGGACGGTCAGGCGAGGAACTGCTCGCGGTAGGCGGTGACCCGCAGCCGCGGCGATGCCGCCGGCTGCGGGCCGCGCGCCCCCTCGGCGAGGGCGGCCGCGAGCCCGTCGCGCTGGAAGGCGGCGCTGATCCGCTGGGCGGCGTCGTCGTCCGGGTCCCAGGCCACCGGTTCGGGGCCCGGATGGTCGCGCAGGTGGCGCCAGATGGCGCCGGCGACCCGCGCGGCCAGCTCGGGAGACGGCACCCCCTCGGGGAAGACCGCGGGTGCCATGGCGCGGCAGTATTCGACCGCCTCGGGGGTGCCGGCCAGGAGGTCGGCGCCGGAGGGCCCGCGCGGGCTGGGTGGCGCGTTCATGACGGTGCGATCCTGCCACGTCACCAGGGGGGCAGGGTCCACGCCGAGGCGGATCCGGCCGCGGTCCCGCCGCCGGCGGCGTCGAGCCGGCGCCGCGCCCGGCGGCGCTCCGGCCAGAAGGGCAGGTCGAGCACGAGGATGCAGAGCAGCCCCACCCCGGTGGCGCCGGCGATGTACCAGGGCCAGGGCCCGAGCAGGGCGAGCAGGCCGGGGGGGTGCTGGGTGTGGAGGTAGTCGTAGTCGCCCCCGGTCAGCACGTCCACGACCCCCACCAGGGCGAAGAAGACGGCGGTCCAGGCGATCACGCGCAGCGTGGCGCGGGGACGGGGGTGGAGGCGGAGCCCGACCACCAGCCATGCTGCGGCCAGGATCACCCCGATGTGGTCCACGTAGAACTCGAGCCAGTCGTAGGAGGGGAAGTAGATGGGATGGTCGGGGGTGAGCAGCCCCTGGATGGTTCCGGCGAGCCCCCAGAACCAGGTGATCTCGACCAGGATCGGCCGCCGGGTGACCAGGGCGGCGGCGCCGACGAAGGCGGCGACGTCGCAGAGGTAGAGGGGAAGGCTGAAGCCGACCGTCCAGCGGTGGGCGACGTAGGCCTCGCCCAGCCCGCCCTGCGACTGCACCAGCTCGAAGGCGATCTCGTTGGCGACGAGGACGAGGGCGAGCAGCCAGGAGGCGGGAGCCACCCACCCCCCCGGCCGCAGGCGCACCAGGGGGATCAGGATGGCGACGGCCACGACCGTCAGCACGAGGGCGAGGAGGTGTCCGGAGCCGACGGATTGGTCCATGGTCCGGAGTCTGGGCCAGGCGCGGAGCCGCCGCGTGGGAGAAAGCTCGCGCCGTGTACAGTCGGCCTGTTGTCACCCACAACTGGGAGGAGCGCGTTCCGGGATGGCCAGCACCGCCGAACCGGAGCCCGGACCGGAACGCCCGGGACCGGGTGACCTGCGACCCGAGCACCACCGCAACATCCAGGGCGGGACGGCGCGGGCGGCGGTCTTCGGGGTCAGCGACGGTCTCCTGACCAACGTCTCGCTGATCCTGGGCGTCGCGGGGGCCAGCCCGACCTCCGGGCTGGTGCGCCTCGCCGGCATGGCGGGGCTCGTAGCCGGCGCCATCTCGATGGCCGCGGGCGAGTACATCTCGATGAGCGCCCAGGCGGACCTGATCCGCCGCGAGCTCGCCGTCGAGCGGGAGGAGCTGCGCCGCAACCCGGACTTCGAGCGCCGGGAGCTGGTGACCGTGTACATGGGCCGCGGCGTGCCGCGGGCGACCGCCGAGGAGGTCGTCGACGCCCTGATGCGCGACCCGGAGGTGGCCCTGGAGGTGCACAGCCGCGAGGAGCTGGGCATCGACCCCGCCCGCACCGGGTCGCCGCTCGGCGCCGCTGCATCCTCGTTCGTCAGCTTCGCGATCGGGGCGCTGATCCCGCTCGTCCCCTGGTTCTTCGCCACCGGGTGGGGGGCCGTGCTGGTATCCATCGTGCTCGGGGCGGTGGCCTCGCTGGCGATCGGCGCCGCGATCGGCTACTTCTCCGAGCGGTCCATCCTCCGCGCCGCCGTTCGCCAGCTGCTGATCACCGCCGGAGCCGCCGCCGTGACCTTCGGGGTCGGCAGGCTGGTGGGTGTCGGGGTCACCGCGGCGACCTGATGGAAGGCTGATGGAAGGGAGGCGCCGGTGAGCCACCACGTCCTGGTCGCCGAGGACGAGGCCGACATCCGCGAGCTGCTCCGGCTGGCCCTGACCGGAGCCGGGCACGAGGTCGAGACCGCCCCCGACGGCGCCACCGCCCTCGAATTGGCGGTGGCCCGGCCCCCCGCGCTGCTGGTCACCGACCTGCGGATGCCGTCCATGAACGGCCTCGATCTGATCCGGGCGCTGCGGGGGGATCCGACCCTCTGCCACATCCCGGTCATCCTCTTCACCGCCTTCGTCTCCAGCGACCCACGGGTCGCCGAGGCCCGCCAGGTGCCCGAGGTGGAGGTGGTGACCAAGGGATCGATCGCCGAGCTGCGCCGGGCGGTGGCGCGGCTCCTGGGAGCGGGCGTCTAGCGGGTTGCTTTCCGAACGGTTGTTCGGTAAGCTCCCGATCCGTGACCATCGCCCTCGGCCCCTCGGTCGGCGAGCGCATCGCCCTGCTCCGCCGCGAGCCCTGGGTGGAAAGGCGCCTCGCCCACGCGGTGACGCTGCCTCCCCAGGCGGCGGACCTCCGGCCCTGGCCGGACCGGCTCCATCCCGAGCTGGTGACGGCGCTCCGGGCGCGCCACCTGGACCTCGCCTACTCCCACCAGGCGGAGGCGATCGAGCTCGCCCTCGCCGGCCGCGACGTGACCCTGGTCACCCCGACCGCGAGCGGCAAGACCCTGGGCTTCGTGGTCCCGGTCCTCGACTCCTGGCTGCGCGACCCCGACAGCCGCTCCCTGTGGCTCTTCCCGACCAAGGCGCTGGCCCAGGACCAGCTGGCCGGGCTCCGGGACCTGGTCGAGCGCCTCCCCCCGGAGCGGCGTGACCGGCTGCGCGCCGCCACCTTCGACGGGGACACGCCCCCCGGACTGCGCCGCGCCATCCGCGAGGGCGGCCACATCGTGGTCACCAACCCGGACATGCTGCACAGCGGGATCCTGCCCCACCACACCGGGTGGGCCGGGCTGCTCCGGTCCTTGCGCTACGTGGTGATCGACGAGCTGCACGCCTATCGCGGGCTGTTCGGTTCCCACCTCGCCAACGTGCTCCGGCGGCTGCTCCGGCTGTGCAGCTTCTACGGGAGCAACCCGACCGTCATCTGCTGCTCGGCGACGATCGGCAACCCCGGCGAGCTGGCCGAGCGGCTGATCGGGCGCCCGGTGACGGTGGTCGAGCGCAACGGGGCCCCCCGCGCCGAACGCCACCTCTGGTTCTGGGCACCGCCGCTCAGCGACGCGACCCTGGGGGTGCGCCGGTCGGCGGTGCTGGAGGCGCGCCGGCTGATCGCGGAGCTGCTCCGCCTCGACCTGCAGGTGATCGGCTTCTGCCGCAGCCGGAGCTCGGTCGAGGTCCTGCTCAGCTATCTCCGGCAGCTCCGGCCGGTGGGGCCGGGTCAGGCGCCGGCGATCCGCGGCTACCGCGGCGGCTACCTGCCCCTCGAGCGCCGGGCGATCGAGGCCGGGCTGCGCGGCGGGAGCGTCCGGGCGGTGGTGGCGACCAACGCCCTGGAGCTGGGCGTGGACATCGGCGGCCTGGATGCCTCGGTGCTGGTCGGCTACCCCGGCACCCTTGCCAGCACCTGGCAGCAGCTGGGCCGGGCCGGGCGCCGGGACCAGGCCTCCCTCGGGGTCTTCATCGCCTCGGACGCGCCCCTCGACCAGTTCCTGCTGCGCCATCCCGAGTACCTGCTGGAGACGCCCCCGGAGCGCGGCCTGGTCGATCCGAACAACCTGCTGGTGCTCGGCGCGCACCTCCAGGCGGCGGTCTTCGAGCTGGCCTTCGGCGAGGGCGAGCCCTTCGGCAGCGCCGGTGCTGGGCTGACCGGCTCCCTGCTCGACTGCTTCGCCGAGGACGGGCTGGTCCACCGGAGCGGGAGCCGCTACCACTGGAGCGCCGACGCCTTCCCCGCCGAGGCGATCTCGCTCCGTCGCGCCTCGGCCAGCAACGTCGTGATCATCGACACCTCGAGCGATCCGGCCGGCCCGGGTCAGGGGCCGCAGGGCCCGTGGGCCGGGAGCGCGGGTGGACGTCCCGGCAGCCACGGACGGGTGATCGGGGAGGTCGACCAGTTCTCGGCGCCGGTGCTGGTCCACGACGACGCCATCTACCTCCACGAGGGGCGGCAGTACCACGTCGAGCGGCTGGACTGGGAGGAGAAGCGTGCCTACGTCCACCCCATCGAGGTCGACCACTACACCCTAGCCGAGACCCGCCAGACGGTCCGGGTCCTCGAGCGCTTCGCCGGTCCGGTGGGGGAGGCGGTGCGGCGCAGCCACGGCGAGGTGCGGGTGAGCCGGCTCGCCACCGTCTACAAGAAGGTCCGCTTCCTCACCCACGAGAACGTCGGGTGGGGCCCGATCCATCTTCCCGAACAGGATCTCCAGACCACCGCGGTGTGGGCCGCGTTCCCGCCGCCCGCCCTCGCCGGCCTCTCGCCCGCGGAGCAGGAGGTCGGCCTGGTGGGGGCGTCGCGGGCCCTCCACGCGGCGGCCTGCCTGCTCTGCATGTGCGACCCGCGCGACCTCGGTGTCCATGTGGAGCTGCGCACCCAGCCCGGCCCGGACGCGGGTCACCCGCTGCCGCCGGCGCTGGGCCCGCCCGCTCCGGGCGAGCCCCAGGAGTTCGTCGCCGGGTGGCGGCCGGCGGCCCCGATCGCGCCGCCGGTGGAGGAGGGGGCCGGGTGGCCCGCCGTCTACCTGTACGACGCCACGCCGGGCGGAGTCGGCTTCGCACCCGCATGCTTCGACCGCTTCGCGGAGATGGTGAGGGCGGCCATCGACCTTGCCGCAGGATGCGCCTGTGCCGCCGGTTGCCCCTCCTGCGTGGGGCCGCCGCCGTCCGGCTTCGACGGCCGGGCCGCGGCGCTCCGCCTGCTCCACCTCGCCGGGGAGCCGGGGTGAGCGGATGGGTCTGCTGACTGTTCCGCGTCCGGAGTCGAGCCCGCTGAGCGCGCTCCGCGCCCGGCTCGCCGCCATGGGCGGCCTGGCCGACCTCTCCCGGCCCCTGCCCCGGGTGCGGCCGCACCCGCAGCCGGTGGGGGAGCCGGCGGAGCGCGCCCGCGCCCTCGGCTTCGGCACCGAGGCGGGGGTGCTGGTCCGGCGGGTGCGGGTCGACCTGGGCCCCTTCCTGGAGCGCGCCGGCGCCACCGCCCCGGCGGCGCCCGGCGACCTGGTCCGGCTCCTCTACCGCCTGCCCGCCGGCGCCCCGGCGGGGCCGTTCTCGGAGGTGGAGACCCTGGTGCTCGACATCGAGACGCTGGGGCTGCGCGGCAGCGGGGTGGTGCCCTTCCTGGTCGGCCTCGGCGCGCCCCGCGGCGCCTCCCTCGAGGTCGACCAGTTCCTGCTCGCCGACCTGGAGGGGGAGGGGGCGATGCTCGACGCGATCGCCGCGCGGCTCGCCGCCTGCCGGGTCCTGCTCACCTACAACGGGCGGGGCTTCGACGTCCCGGTGCTGCGGGCGCGCTGCGTCATCAACCGGCGCCCCATGGACGCAATCGCCCCCGCGCTCCACTGCGACCTGCTGGGGCCGGTCCGCCGCCTCTTTCGCGACCGCCTGGGCAGCTGCACCCTCCGCCAGGCGGAGCTCTCCCTGCTCGGTCTCGAGCGCGACGGCGACGTCCCCGGCGCCGAGGCGCCGGCCCGCTTCCGTGCCTGGCTGGACGGGGCCCCGCCGAGCGTGCTGGAGGGCGTGGTCCGGCACAATCAGCTCGATCTCTGCGCCACCCTCGTCCTGGGGGCCCGGCTGACCGCGCATGCCGCGGGCCGCATGGTGGAGCCGGTGCACCCGGCCGACCGCTACCGCCTGGGCGTCCACCTGGAGGCGGTCGGGCTCGCCGGGGCCGCCGAGGCACAGCTCGCGGCAGCCTTTCGCGACGAGGCCTCCCCGTGGTCCCGGCAGGCCGGCCATCGCCTGGCCCGCCGTCTGGGCCGGGGCATGCCGGGGCCACGGACCGCAGTGCTGCGCGAGCTCTGCCGCCGGCACCCCGACGACCTCGGTGCCGCCCGAGGTCTCGCCATCGCCCTCGAGCGGTCCGGGGACATCGCCGGGGCCCTGGCGGTCTGCGCCCAGGCTGAGGCGGTGCTGGGAACCTGGGCGGCCTGGCGGCGCCGTCTGGCCGTGGTCGCGGCTCCCGGCGCTGAGCCGGAGGCGGAGTGGCGGCGCCGGTCTGCACGGCTGCTCCGGCGCCAGGCGACGCGGGGCGCCGCCGCCGCACTGCCGCTCGCGGGGAGCGGCTGACCGGGTCCTGCGGCGCCCACCGGGGACCGGGGTGAACCATTCGGGCGCCGGACCGCGTTCCACCGGCGACAATGGCCGGCCGATGGACCAGGTGAGGCGAACTCCGCCCGAGCAACCCGAGCAGCCCTCGCCGGTGGAGCCGGTGCTCCCCGGGGAGGCGGAGCCGACCGAGCCCGGGGCGCTGCGTCCGGGGAGCGGGCTGCGCGGCGTGCGCAACTCGCTGATGATGCTGGCCGCCCAGCTCGCGTCGCGCCTGCTGGCCCTGGGCTCGGTGATCGTCATCCTCCACTCCCTGGGCGCGGGCGACTTCGGCCAGATGCAGACCGCGATCACCTACGGGGCGATCGTCTCGGTCATCGCCGACCTGGGCCTGAGCACCCTCTACCTGCGCGAGGGCGCGCGCCGTCCCCAGCTGGTCGGCCGTTACCTGGACAACATGCTCTCGCTCCGGATCCCCCTGCTGGCCCTGGCCATCCTGGTGCTCACCGGCGCCCTCTGGCTGGTGGGCCTGCACTCCCTGGTGGTGGCCTCGGCGGCGCTCCTGGTCGGCTCCGGGCTGCAGCTCCTCCTGCGCAACAGCTTCTACGCCCTCCAGCGGGTCAAGTACGTGGCCGTCGAGATCATCCCCGAGGCCCTCCTGCTGCTCGGGCTGGTGGTCGTCGGCGCGCTCAAGGACCTCGGCACCGCCTACTTCATCTGGGCCTACACCTTCAGCTACCTGGCGGCCGCCGCCTACTTCGCGGCGGTGCTGCTGGCAACCGGCGTCTGGCGGCCGCGCTGGCGGTTCGAGACGAGCCTGATCCGCCCCTGGATGGTGATGACCGCCCCGCTCGCCGTGAGCTACGTCTTCACCACCGTCTACTGGCAGATCGACGTCCCCATCCTCCAGCACTTCGGACCGTCCACGCCGACCTCCTGCCCGACCCTGACCAGCCTCAGCTACTGCGAGGTGGGCTGGTACCAGGCCGCCTACAAGCCGTTCCAGGCGCTGCTGGTGATCCCCTTCGCGCTCCGCACCGTGGTCTTCCCGCTGCTCGCGGTGTATCAGCGCGAGGCGCCCGAACGCCTCGTGCTCGGGGTCCAGAAGTTCTTCAAGGCGCTGCTCGCGCTCGGGCTGCCCGCCTCCATCGGCGTGATCGTGCTGGCCGACCAGTACACCCGGCTATTCAGCCTCTACCCGCAGGCGGCTCCGTCGCTCCGCCTCCTGGGGGTGACCATCGTCTTCATGTTCGTTGACAACGCCAACGCCACCGCGCTGCTCGCCATGGACCGGCAGCGGACCTACGCCTGGATCGTCGGCGTGGGCATGCTGCTCAACGGCATCCTCAACGCGGTGCTGATCCCGGTCTTCGAGCGGCTGCACCCGGGAAGCGGGTACCTGGTCACCAGCGCCAACACCGCCCTCACCGAGGTGGGCCTGGTGGTCATCGGCCTGGTCGTCCTGCGACGCCTGGGGGTGGGCGTGCCGGTGCTCCGGCTGAGCTGGCGGATCGTGCCGGCCGCCCTGCTGATGGGCGGCTTCCTCCTGCTCGTCCACCCCGAGGGGGCGGTCGCGACGGTCGGCCTCACCGTCGCCGGCGGCGCCCTCTACCTGGTCGCCCTGTGGCTCTTCCGCGCGGCGGACCCCGACGAGCGGAGCCTGATGCGGCGCGCGCTGCAGCGGGAGGGATAGGCCGGCTACGGGCCGGCGACCGACGGCGCCGGGGTCGGCGTCGCCACGTTGGTCGGCGGGGCCGATGAAGGACTCGCAGCCGTGGATGGGACGTCCTGTCCACCCTGGACGAATTCACTCCACGGGGTCTGCCAGTCGCCCTCGCCGTCGGAGTACGACGCTTCCAGCGAGCTGCCCAGCACCTCGACCGGGTCACCCACCTGAGTCCAGCTGTAGTAGGTGACCGCGTTGACGGTGCTCAGGTTGATGCAGCCGTGGGAGCTGTTGGTGTCGCCGTACGGCCAGAGGCTGCAGCTGTCGCCATAGCAGACCCAGGGTGCCGCGTGGATGAAGTAGCCGTCCGAGGAGACGGCGGTGTCGTCGTAGACGGCCTCGTTGTAGGTGTCGGAGGGGTCGCCGCCGCAGGCCGCTGCGGTGTGGAAGGTCTGGCAGGAGTTCATCACCACCACCGGGTCGTGATAGAGGACGACCAGGGTGCCGCCGATGGTCAGGTAGTCGGTCTTGCCGGTGTTGGTCGGCCAGGTGTCGAGGAGCGTGCCGTCGCTCGGCGAATCGCCGTCGTACACCTGCAGCTGGCGGGTCTGGGTGTTGACGATGGTGAGGTGCGCCGCGCCCACGCTGAAGGACATGCTCCAGTCGCCTAGGCCCCAGTAGCCGTTGCCGGCGTCGACCCCGTTGAGGTCGGCGTTGACGGTGACCTGGGTCCCGGTCTGCCAGAAGCTCTCGGGCCGGTAGTGGACGTCCTGGTCGTCGAACCAGTACCACCCGCCCGGCTGGGGCGGGTCGCTGATCACCGCGATGTGGGCGATGATCCCGGGCTGGTCGACCGCGGGGATGGGAGTGTTGAACTGGAGCTCGATGGGCATCCCCACACCCACGGTGTCGCCGTTGCTCATGTACAGCACCGAGGTCAGCAGCCGCTTGGCGCTGGTGATGGTCTCGAAGGTCGACGTCGCGACCGTCTCGGCGCCGTCGGGGCTCACCGCCGTCGCGGTCACCGCGTAGGTGGCGCCGACGTCGAGCCCCCCGGCATAGCTCCACTCCGCGCCGCCCTCAGCGGTGGTCCAGGCCAGGGTCTCGTCGGCCCCGTCGTCGTGGACGCTGACCGAGCTCACGGTTGCGTTGACGGCGGTGACCTGGATGGTGGCGTCGAGATCCACGCCGGTGGTCCCGTCGGCCGGGGTCACGCTGACCGACGGCGGGCCGGTGACCGTGAGCTGACCCCCGGGGGTGTCGGTGGGCCCGGGGCTCGGCGTGGCGGAGGGGGTGGCGGGGTGGGTCGGGCTGCATGCGGAGACGGCGATCGCCACCGTTCCAAGCGCTATCAGCCACGCCTGCCGCCGGGCCACCGAACGCATCTTTCCTCCCACCCCACCCCGGTTTCGAGTGGGGTCCGCGCTGGATGGGCGCACCGTCTTCATGGCGCGCACTCACCTAGGTTAACGCCCGGGTTCCGTTCCCGGGTTACAGCCAGTTCGCGGGAGGGCGCCTCCCCGGCTCGCGCGGGGCGGGGGTTCGGCGTCAGCCGAGGCGCTCGACGATCATCGCCATCCCCATCCCGCCGCCCACGCACATGGTCTCCAGCCCGATCTGCCCGCCGCCCGAGCGCAGGCCGTTGAGGAGGGTGCACAGGATCCGCGCGCCGCTCATCCCGAAGGGATGGCCGAGGGCGATGGCCCCCCCATGGGGATTGAGGCGGTCGTCGAAGGGGTCGACGCCCAGCCCGCGCGCCGCCGGGATGACCTGGGCGGCGAAGGCCTCGTTGATCTCGAGCAGGTCGATGTCGTCCATGCTCATCCCAGCCCGGGCGAGGGCCTGGCGCGAGGCATCGACCGGCCCCAGCCCCATCACCTCCGGCTCCAGGGCGGAGAGGCCGGTGGCGACGATGCGGGCCAGGGGCGGGATCCTCAGCGCGCGGGCCCGGCTGTCACTCATGACGAGCACCGCGGCGGCGCCGTCGTTGAGCGGGCAGGAGTTGCCCGCGGTCACCCGCCCCCCCTCCCGGAAGGTGGGCTCGAGCGCGGCCAGCCTCTCCAGCGAGGTGTTGCGGCGCGGGCCGTCGTCCGCGGTCATCGGCGTCCCATCCCCGAGCGGCACCGGGACGATCTCCTGGGCAAAGAATCCCGAGTCCTGAGCCGCAACCGCCCGCTCCTGGGAGCGCAGCGCGAAGCGGTCCATCTCGGCGCGCGAGACCCCCTCACGCTCGGCCACGATCTCGGCGGTCTCGCCCATCTGGATGTAGATGTCGGGGAACCCGTCCGGGTTGCCCGGCTCGAGCCTCGGGTTGCGGCAGGCGGGCATGTCGCTGGTGCCGTACTGGTACCTGGTGACCGACTCCACCCCCACTGAGAGGAAGACATCGCCCTCCCCGGCGCGGATCGCGTGCGCCGCCATCCGGGTGGCCTGCAGCGAGGAGGCGCAGTAGCGGGTGACGGTGGTGCCGGGGCAATTGAGCCTGGTGAGGATGGAGACGATCCGCGCGAGGTTGAAGCCCTGCTCGCCCCCCGGCAGGCCGCACCCGCAGATCAGGTCATCGATGGATGCGCGGTCGAGCGCGGGCATCTGGTCGAGGACCTTCTCGACCACGGACGCGGCGAGGTCGTCGGGCCGCCAGTCGACGAGCGACCCCTTGAACGCCCGCCCGATCGGGGAGCGGCCGCAGGCGACGATGACGGGCTCAGGCGTCACGCACCCTCGGGCTGGGCGAGGCCAGCGCCTTCGCGAGCTGCGCTGGGCTGATGTTGGCCCCCGAGCAGATCAGGGCCACTCGCCGGCCCCGCAGCCGGGGCGCCAGGGTGGGGTTCAGGGCGGCGGCCAGGGGGGCCGCGCCCGCCGGTTCCACCAGGGTGCGGGTCTTCTCGATCATCAGCCGGGTGGCCGCGAGCAGCTCCCGGTCCTCGACCAGCACGAAGTCCGTGAGCAGCTCAGCCATGATCCGCTGGGGCAGCTCGAACGCGGTGCCGGTGGCAACACCCTCGGCGGTGGTGGCGTTGGTCCGCTCCACCATCTCCCCGGCCCGCCACGAGTCGTGGGCCGCCGGGGACTGGGCCGACTGCACCCCGATCACCTCGACCGAGGGCCGGACCGCGCGGGCCACGATGCCGGCCCCGGAGGCACCCGACCTCCGCCCACCGCGACCAGGATGACATCGATCTCCGGCTGGTCCTCCAGGAGCTCGAGGGTGTAGGTGGCCACCCCCGCGATGAGATCGGGCTCGTTGCCGGCATGGACGTAGCGCAGCCCGCGCTCGCTGGCGAGGGCCTCGCAGTGCGCGCGCGCCTCATCGAAGGTCGGGCCGACGCAGATCACGTCGGCACCGAGATCGCGCATCGCCTCGACCTTGACCGGGTTGGCGTGCTCCGGCACGCAGACCGTGGCCGGGACGCCGAAGAGGCGGGCTCCGTAGGCGACCGACTGTCCGTGGTTGCCGGTGGAGGCGGTGATCACCCCCTGGTGGCGCGTGTCGGGGTCGAGCCGGCTCATCAAGTTGATCCCGCCGCGGACCTTGAAGGCCCCCGTGGGGAGGAGGTTCTCGTGCTTGACCCAGACCTCGGCACCCACCATTCGGTCGAGCGCGGGGTAGGAGCGGAGTGGGGTCCGCGGCAGGTGATCCCGGATCCGGCCGCGGGCGGCCAGGACGTCGGCGAAGGTCGGAGGCTGCAGGGGCATGGTGGGAGGCCGGAGCGCCATGCCCGGGAAGGTAGCAGCCCGGTGCGTCCGGGTGCCCCTCTCGTCGCCGCGGCGGTCGCGGCCGCCATCCCCGAAGACCGCCACGTCGAGCTGGAGGGCGAGGACCACGGCACGCCCCACGCCCATCCGGAGGCGCTCCTCCCTGCGCTGCGCGACTTCCTCGCCTGACCGGGAGCCTCCACGGCGGTTGAGGCGGAGCATCATGGGCGTGCGCAAACCAGCCTGGCCGGGCCGCGGAGTCCGCAGAGGAGCTCACCGATGAGTCCAGTGATGCCGAGCACGATGCAGGAGGCACCGCTCACCCTCGCTGACATCCTCCGGCGGGGACGCACCCTGTTCGCCGACAGCGAGATCGTGACCTTCGAGGGCGACTCCTCCCGCCGGGCCACCTTCGCCGAGGTGACCGACCGAGTGGCACGCCTGGCCGCCGGACTGCGCCGTCTCGGCGTCCGCCCGGGCGACCGGGTGGGCACCCTCTGCTGGAACCACCAGCAGCACCTGGAGGCCTACTTCGCGGTGCCCTGCATGGGCGCGGTGCTGCACACCCTCAACCTGCGGCTGGCGCCGTCACAGCTCGCCTTCGTGGTCAACCAGGGCGGCGACAAGCTGCTGATCGTGGATGCTGGCCTGGTGTCGCTGCTCGCCGCCATCCGGCCGCAGCTGACCACCGTGAAGACCGTGGTGGTGGTGGGGGGCGCCGGCCTCGGGCTGGGCGATGTCGTCGACTACGAGGATCTGATCGCGAGCTCGCCGCCGCTCCAGGACTGGCCGCGGCTGGACGAGCGGCAGGCCGCCGCGATGTGCCACTCGACGGGGACGACCGGCGACCCCAAGGGTGTCGTCTACAGCCACCGCTCCATCTGGCTGCACTCCCTGGCGCTGATCTCCGGCTTCAGCATCAATCAGGACGACCGGGTCGGCCTGACCGTCCCGATGTTCCATGTCAACGCCTGGGGGATGCCCTACGCGGCCTGGATGTGCGGGGCCGACCTGCTGCTCCCCGACTGGTACCTGCAGCCGCGGTCGCTGCTCTCCTTCGCCCTAGAGGAGAGACCCAACTTCCTGGTGGGGGTGCCCACCATCTTCCAGGGGCTGCTGGTGGCGGCCCAGGCGGCGGGGGCCCGCCTCGACTTCGTCCGCATCGGCGTCTGCGGGGGCTCGGCGGTGCCCGTCAGCCTGATGGAGGCGTACCAGCGCTGGTTCCCGCTGGTACAGGCCTGGGGGATGACCGAGACCAGCCCGCTCGGGTTGATCGCCCTTCCGCCGCGGGGGGTGACCGAGGACGACCCCGACTACTGGTACTTCCGGTCGAAGACGGGGCGGGCCGTCCCCGGCGTCGAGCTGCGGATCGTCGGCGGGAAGGGAGAGCCGCTGCCCTGGGATGGCCGGTCGGTGGGGGAGCTGGAGGTCCGCGGGCCGTGGATCACCGGCTCCTACTTGGGCGGCACCGGTCGCGATCGCTTCCACGACGGCTGGCTGCGCACCGGGGACGTCGGCACCGTCGACCCGCGTGGCTACGTCCAGATCACCGACCGGGCCAAGGACGTGATCAAGTCTGGAGGCGAGTGGATTTCCTCGGTCGAGCTCGAGACCCACCTGATGGCTCACCCGGCGGTGCTGGACGCCGCCGTGATCGGCATCTCCGACGAGCGCTGGCAGGAGCGGCCGCTCGCCGTCGTGGCCTTCAGGCCGGGCCAATTCGCCGAGCCCGAGGAGCTGCGCGAGTTCCTGGAGGGGAAGGTGGCGGCCTTCTGGCTCCCCGATTGCTGGGCGGTCGTCGCCGAGATCCCCAAGACCTTGGTGGGCAAACAGGACAAGAAGGCGATCCGGGCGCTCCAGGCCGAGGGTCGGCTGCGGATGCGCCGCCTGGTGGGGCTGTAGGAGCTGCGGCTGATCCGCAGCGAGGTACAGGTCGGATCCGGACGATGGCCGACAATTCGTGACGAACATTTCGTCACGAAATGTTCTTGATGCCTCCGACTCGACACAGGTCGCGTCTGACCAAGACGCTGATCCGACCGCCCAGCAGTCGGCGGCGTCGGGGCAGGCGATCCCGTTGAGCGCGTAGCTGCCCGGGTCGTCGGGGAACATCGCCAGCGTCGACGCGGTCCACGTCGATCCGTTCCAGTGCTCGCCCAGGGGGAGGTAACCCTCGCCGGGCCTGTAGCCTCCGACGGCCCAGCAGTCGGTGGTGCTGTCGCACGAGACGGCGCTCAGCTCGTTGGGCTGGAGCACCCCTCCGCCGGCGTTGATGTTGCCGCTCATCGTGCCCGCGGCCGAAAGGGGCCAGGGTCGCCAGCGACCCCCAGACGCCGGACCGGACGGCTAGGTCCGATCGACCCATCCGGTCGCCGCTACGCCTCGCGGACCCCGGCGGCCTCCAGGGCGAGGCCGTGGAGGAGGCCGTTGCTGGAGATCCCGGCCCCGCCGGCCGGGGAGTCCGCGCTGCGGTCGGTGAAACGGCCCCCCGCCTCCTCGACGATGAGGGCGAGGGCGGCGAAGTCCCAGAGGTTGGCCCGGGCCGACCAGCCGATGTCGGCCGTGCCGCGGGCGACGGAGAGGTGGGAGAGCGAGTTGCCCATCCCGCGGCTGTCCCAGCAGCGCCCCGCCAGGGCGAGCAGGCGGCCGTCCAGCCCCACCCGGGCAAAGCCGGCGATGCTGGTGTGGGCGAGCATCGCAGCCTCGACCCGGTCGATGGCCGAGACCCGGATCGGCTTCCCGTCGGCGGCGGCACCCTCGCCGCGGGCGGCGGCGTAGCGCTGCCCCAGGGCCGGGACCGAGGCCACGCCGCAGACCGTGACCCCATCGTGCTGGAGCGCGATCAGCGATGCCCAGGTCTCGTAGCCCCGGATGAAGCTCCGGGTGCCGTCGATGGGATCCACCACCCAGCGGGCCCCGGCGGTGTCGGCGATGTCGCCGCCGAACTCCTCGCCCACCACCCGGTCGCCGACCCGGTGGAGGCGGACCTGGTCGCGGATCCGCTCCTCGATCTGGCGGTCGGCCTGGGTCACCTCGGTGAGGTCGAGCTTGCGCTCGACCTGGAGGTCGAGGCTGCGCCAGAGACTCATGGAGATCGCGTCGGCCATGTCGGCGAGCTCGTGGGCGAAGCGGAGGTCGGGGTTCATCGGGAGAGACCAGGGTGCATCGGGCGCAACGGTACCCAATCTTCGGCGGTGCCCGATCCAGAGCCCGGGGGCTAAGCTCTTGTTGCCCACACCAACCCGAGAGAGAGGTCCCGGCCCATGGCCCACCGCAAGCTGTCCATTCTCGACCCCACCGGTTTCGTCGTCCTGCGCGATCGCCAGGGACCGCTGATCCCTCCCGCCGAGTGGCACGGTCTGGAGTTCATCGACTGGAAGTCCGGCGGTGACACCAACTTCGCGCCGCTCGCCTCCGCCCTCGGCGAGATGGAGTGCCGGGGGTTCTGGGACCACGGCAAGCCGGACAAGGACGGCATCTGGACCACGAACAAGGAGATCGCCCCCTCCCTGGTGAGCTACGTCGAGGGGATCGGGGCCCGCTACGGGCGGGTGCGGGTCATCGAGCTGAACCCGAGCGACGAGGCCGCCGCCCTCCGCCAACTCCACCTCGACGACAACAACCGGCTCAACCCCGACGGCGAGGGTTGGGTGGTGCGTGCCTGGCTGGAGCTGGACGCGCCCGCGGGCTCGACCTTCATCCTGCGCGACCAGAAGGACGATCCCAGCACCGAGAGCCGGATCCCGCTCCACCCCGGGATGCAGATGGTGATCGACACCGAGCGGCTCTGGCACGTGGTTCACAACCCCGGCCCCCAGCCGCGGCACGCCCTCATCACCTCCTTCGAGTCCGGCGACGCGCTGGAGGCGTGGATCGAGAGCCAGCTCCCCGCCGGGGTGGGCGCCCGCTAGTCCTGCGCTTCAGACCGCGGGGGTGGCGGCGACGTCGTCCCCGCGGTCGCCACGAGAGCGGGCGCGGGATGGCCGGGCAGGTCCCGGTGCGCCTCCAGGTCAGGCTCTGCCGTGCCGGGCGCAGTCCCCGCAGGTGCCTGAGAACTCGAGGTGGTGGGCGACGTCGGCGAAGCCGGCGTCGGCGGCCACCTGCTCGGCCCACCGCCGGACCACGGTGTCCTCCACCTCCACGGTCCGGCCACAGGAGCGGCAGACCAGGTGGTGATGGTGCTGGTCGGTGTCGCAGTGGCGGTAGAGGAGCTCGCCGCCGTCCGCGCGCAGCGAGTCGATCTGCCCGGCAGCCGCCAGGGTCCGGAGCTGCTGGTAGACGGTGGTCAGGCCGACCCGCTCGCCGCGGGCCCGCAGGGCCGCGTGGAGCTCCTGTGCGCTGCGGAACTGGTCGGTCTGGGCCAGCACCGCGGAGAGGGCGCGCTTCTGCCGGGTCGAGCGGACGTCGGAGGGCCGGGCGCCCTCCGGCTCGGGTGTCGGCGGGCGCTTGCTATCTGGAACCATACCGGATAAACTCTGTACCTGCATCCATTACCGATAAGGCTACCACGGCCATGGGAAGATGATGACGACACGCGCGGGGAGCCGGGCCACCTCGGCCCTCACCGGCCCTGCCGCCGCCCGCGCGGTCACGGTCGCCGTCGCCGCGCTCCTCGCCGCGGTGGTGGGCGCCGCCTGCGGCCCGTCGTCGGGGTCGGATCCCGGGAAGATCGTCGCCGTCGGCGCCGAGAACGAGTACGCGGACGTCATCGCGCAGATCGGGGGTTCGTATGTGGCGGTCAGCGCGATCATGAGCAACCCCAACACCGACCCCCACACCTTCGAGGCGAGCCCCGCAGTGGCCGCAACCGTGAGCGCGGCCCAGCTGATCGTCCAGAACGGGGCCGGTTACGACGGCTTCATGAACACCATCGAAGCGGCGACCCCCAGTTCGAGCCGCAGGGTGATCGACGTCCAGACCCTGCTCGGCCTGCCCGCGAGCACGGAGAACCCGCATCTCTGGTACAGCCCCACCACCATGCCGAGGGTCGCCGCGGCGATCGGGGATGACCTCGCCGCGCTGGACCCGGCGCACGCCGCCTACTTCCGCTCCGAGGTCACCACCTTCGACGGCTCGCTGGCGCCGTGGACCCAGGCGCTCGCCGGCCTGAGGTCGAGCTTCTCCGGCGCCCCCGTCGCGACCACCGAACCGGTGGCCGACTACATGCTCCAGGCGGCCGGTCTCGACAACCTGACCCCGTGGCCCTTCCAGGCGGACGTCATGAACGGGGTCGATCCGTCGGCCCAGGACGTGAGCCTGGAACAGGGCTTCTTCACCGGGCACCAGGTGAAGGTGTTCGTCTACAACCAGCAGGTGACCGACTCTCTGACCCAATCGCTGCTGACGCTCGCCCGGCAGGACGGCGTGCCGGTGGTGGGTGTCTACGAGACCATGCCCACCCCCGGGTACGACTACCAGACGTGGATGGTGGCGGAGGTCGACGCGGTGGAGCGGGCGCTCGCCGCCGGACAGTCGACGACCCGGCTGTGAACGGCCCCCACCCCATCCCGAGCGCCGGCGACGCGATTCTCGACGTCGACGGCGTCAGCGTCTGGCTGTCGGGCCGGGAGGTGCTCCACGACGTCCGGTTCCGGGTCATGCCGGGGGAGTTCACCGGCCTGATCGGATCCAATGGGGCGGGCAAGACGACCCTCTTCCGGGTCATCCTGGGGCTGCAGACGACGAGTGCGGGCAGCGTTCTGGTCGGCGGCCGTCCGCTCGCCCGGCGCAACCCGATCATCGGCTACGTCCCCCAGAAGGTCTTCCTCGACCCCGACATGCCCTTGCGCGCCCGCGACGTGGTGGCCCTCGGCCTCGACGGAGACCGGCTCGGGATCCCGCTGGACTGGCGCCGCCGCCGCCAGGCCGTCGACGAGATGCTCGATGCCGTCGATGCCCGGCACTTCGCCGACGCCCGGGTGGGCAACCTCTCGGGGGGCGAGCAGCAGCGCGTCCTCATCGCCCACGCTCTGATCAGCCGGCCCCGGTTGCTGCTGCTCGACGAGCCGCTGGCGAACCTCGACATCCGCGCTGAGGGCGAGGTCGTCGCGTTGCTCGCCCGCATCGCCCGCGAGCAGCAGATCGCCGTCCTCATCTCGGCGCACGACGTGAACCCGCTGCTGCCGGTGATGGACCGCCTCGTCTACGTCGCCGCCGGCAGGACGGCGAGCGGCACCACCGACGAGGTGATCCGGGCCGAGGTGCTCAGCGCCCTCTACGGCCAGCACGTCGACGTGCTGCGCGTCCACGGCCGCATCCTGGTGGTCGCGGGGGCCGCCGGCCCGTCCGGTGTCACCGTCGAAGAGCGGGACGCCGCCGCGGACGAGCCCGGCATCGTCGCGCTGCGATGAACCAGGTCCTGCGCACCCTCTTCGCGCCCGGATTCTTCGCGAGTGGACCCGTGCACGCGGCGCTGGTGGTGGGAGCGGTGGTCGCGCTGGTGACCGGTGCGGTCGGGGTGTTCACCGTCATCCGTGGGCAGTCGTTTGCGGGCCACGCCCTGGGAGAGGTGGGCTCGGCCGGGGGCTCTGCCGCCTTCCTGGGCGGCGCCAATCCCCTCTGGGGCTTCATGGGCATCGCGGTGGTCGCCGCGGGGCTCATCGAGCTGCTCGGCCTGCACCGCGCGCGCGCACGCGACGTCGCGACCGGCCTCGTCCTCGGGGCGGGCCTCGGCATGGCGGCGCTCTTCCTCTACCTGGACACGACCTCCTCGAGCACCACCGGCGTGACCGTGACCATCCTCTTCGGCTCGCTGTTCGCGGTCAGCCAGTCGATGCTGCCCAGCATCGTGGCGCTGAGCGCCGTCGCCCTGGTGGTGATCGCGGCGTGCTACCGGATGCTGCTGCTCAGCTCGCTGAGCGCGGACCTGGCGGCGGCACGAGGCGTCCCCGTGCGCGCCGTCGCCATCGCCTACCTGGTGATCATGGCGGTGGCGGTGTCGCTCGCCGCCGAGACCATCGGCGCGATCCTGGCCACGGCGCTCCTCATCGGCCCGCCCGCCACCGCGCTGCGGCTCACCAAGCGACCGGGCGGCGCGATGGTCGTCGCCGGGCTGGTCGGCGTCGCCGCCGCCTGGCTGGGGATCGTCCTCGCCTACGACAGCTACTACTGGCCGCCGGCCGGCCATGGCTGGCCGGTCAGCTTCTTCGTGGTGGCGCTGGTGCTCGTCTTCTACCTGCTCGGTGGTGCGCTGGCGGGCCTGGCGCGGGCGCGCCGGGACCGGCGCGGGGGGGCGATGCCGCGGGTCGCCGCGGGCGGCTGCGCCAACGAGCACGGCGCCGCCGCCTAGCCGGGGGTCAGGGGATGTTCTCGGGCTTCATGGTCAACACCTGGATCGCGGCGACGATGGTCGCGGTCATCGCCGGGGTGGTGGGCTTCTTCGTGGTGCTGCGCGGCTCGGCATTCGCCGCCCACGCGATCCCGCACGGTGCCTTCGGGGGCGCCGCCGGCGCGGTGCTGATCGGGGTCAACCCGATCGCCGGGCTCGGGGTCTTCGCGGTCGGCGGTGCGCTGGGCATCGGCTGGCTGGGCCGGCGCGGCCGCCACGACGTGGCCACCGCGCTCTCGCTGGTCCTGATGCTCGGGCTGGGCGCGCTCTTCCTCTCGTTCAGCGTCGAGTACGCGGCGGCGATCTACTCGCTACTCTTCGGCGAGGTGCTCGGCGTGCCCGCCGACGAGCTGCTGCCCATCGCCGGTCTCGGCGTCGCCTGCATCGCCGCCATCGCCGTCCTCTACCGTCCCCTGATGCTCACCGCGATCACCCCCGAGGTGGCCGAGGCCCGCGGCGTCCGCGCCCACCGGGTCGAGACCGGGTTCCTGCTGGTGGTCGCGCTGGCGGCGACGATGACGGTCCCGGTGGTGGGGGTGCTCCTGATGTTCAGCCTGATGATCGGGCCCGCGGCGACCGCCGGCACCCTGACCCACAGCCCGCGCGGCGCCATCGCGGTGTCGGTCGTCCTCGCGCTCGCCACGGTCTGGCTCGCGGTCGCCGTCTCCTACCTCACCAACTTCCCGATCGGCTTCTTCGTGGGCACAGTGGGGGCCATCACGTACGGCTCTGCCCGGATCTGGACGGGATGGCGCCGGAACCGGACCGTGCCGGCCTGATCCTGGGCGGCGCGCCCGGCCGAGCTCAGAGCTCGGCGACCGCCGGCAGCACCTCCCGGCCGATGATCTCCAGCGGCGTGATCCTCCAGACGTCGGTGACCCGGCCGTGGGCGACCTGGAAGCCGCGCCGGTGCAGGTCGCGCAGCCGCTCCACGACCTCGCCGACGTTCTCGCCCTTCTCACCGACGTCGAAGTTGAAGAGCACCGTCTTCTCGATCTCGTCGTAGTCGCGGCCCTCGGTCTCGCAGTGCTGGCGGAGCACGTCGAGCTTGTGGTCGAGGTCCGGACCGGGGAAGAGGTTGCAGGCCTGCGCGTAGCGGGCCACCAGGCGGAGCGTCTTGCGCTCACCGGAGCCGCCGATGAGGATGGGCGGGTGGGGCCGGCTGATCGCCTGCGGTGAGTTGAGGGTGCGCTCCAGCGTGGCGTGGGTGCCGGTGAAGGGACCGTCGTCCTCGCTCCACATCTGCAGGCAGATCCTGAGCGCGTCCTCCAGCAGCTCGAATCTCTCCGCGATCGGCGGGAAGTTGAGCCCCAGGCCCCGCGACTCCTCCTCGTTCCAGGCGGCGCCGATGCCCAGCATGGCGCGCCCGCCGGAGAGGACGTCGAGGGTGGTGATGATCTTGGCCAGCAGGCCCGGCTGGCGGTAGACGACGCCGGTCACCAGGGTGAGCAGCTTGACCCGTGAGGTGTGCGCCGCCAGGTAGCCGAGGGTCGTGTACGCCTCCAGCATCTCGTGCTCGGGGGGCCCGACTCCCCGGATCTGGAAGAAGTGGTCCATGACGCTCACCCGGTCGAAGCCCGCCTCGTCGGCGGCCTCGCCGATCCGCGCAAGGTCGTGGGCCAGGCTGGCGGGCCCGCCGGGCCACGTGTAGTCGGGGATGTGCAGACCCAGCTTCATGGCGCTGACCCTCCTGTGCCGGGACCTTTGCGGTGGCCGGCCAGCAGCCGGGCCGCGAGGACAGGATCGACATTACCCCCGCTGAGGACGACGGCGACCCGCGCGCCCGCGGGGGGCGGGGCCAGGCGCCCGGAGAGGAGCGCCGCCAGGCCCACCGCACCCGATGGCTCGACCACCAGGTGGAGACGGGTCCAGGCGGCGAGCATCGCGTCCTCGATCTCCGCCTCGCTAACGGTCACCACGTCGTCGACCAGGCCGCGCGCGACGATGACCTCGAAGCCCCGCTCGCCGAGGCTCATGCTGCGCAGCCCGTCGGCGATCGTGGCCGGGGCTACGGCGAGCCGTTCGTGGCGGCCGCTGCGCCGCGAGGCCGCGGCGTCGGCGGCCAGCTCCGGCTCGACCCCGATCACTCGGATCTCAGGACGGGTGGACTTGAGAGCGATGGCGCAGCCGGAGATCAGCCCGCCGCCGCCGATCGGGCAGAGCAGCACGCCGAGATCGGGCATGTCGTCGAGCAGCTCGAGGCCGATGGTGCCCTGGCCGTGGATGGTGTCCCAGGCGTCGAAGGGGTGGACCATGGCGAGCCCGGTCCGCTCCTGCAGCTCCCGGGCCCGCTCCTCGCGGTTGGCGCCGGTCACGCCCTCGCTGACCACCGTGGCTCCGAGCGCGCGCACCGCCGCGACCTTGACCGGGTTGGAGCCCTCCGGCATGACCACGGTGCAGGGAAGGCCCAGGGTGCGGGCGGCGAGGGCGACGGCCTGGCCATGGTTGCCGGAGCTGACCGTGATGACCCCGGAGGGGTGGGATCGGCGGACACCAGGCGGCGCCTCCACCAGGGAGAGCACCGCGTTGAAGGCGCCTCGAACCTTGAACGAGCCAGTCGGCTGGAGCAGCTCCGGCTTGACGACGGTGGCCGGGGCGATGCCGTCCGCGGGGAGCACCGGGGTGCGGAGCACGTGTCCCGCGATGCGCTCCGCCGCCGCGCGGATGGCGGTGACGTGCTCGGCGACGAAGGCCGCCGTGTCAGCGCCTCGGCTCGCCGTCGCCGGTTCGATCCCCACCCGAGCAGGCTACCCGCACCGTGATGGGTTCCGCTTTCCGATCGCCGCAGTGGGTGGTGGGTCAGGTGCTGGCACCGACCCGCCACCGGGAAGCCGGATGCTCGCACTGGCCCACCACCCACGCTGCTGGCTGGGATCGCCTCAGTAGCCGGCGGGAACGCTGGCGGCGGAGGGCGTCGCGCTGGCGCTGCTGCCGCTGCTGCTGGTCATGGTCGGCGTGGCGACGAACCACACCCCGTCGATGCTCTCGTCGTCGATGCCCTCGCCGTTGGACTGGTCGGGGCCGCTGTCGCCCGCGTAGCGGTAGAGGGGGTGGCCGTCGTATTCGACCTGGCGGCCGTTGCCGCCGCTCACCACGCTCAGCGCATCGGGCAGCGATGAGGCGGCCGTGGGCTGGCCGGAGGCGAGCAGGAGCGGCGGCCACGTGCTGGCGCAGGTCCCGGTGCAGGTGACGCTGGTCGCGCTGTCCTTGGTGGGGTAGTAGAGGGTGTCGCCGCTGGACGTAGTGAGCACCTGCTCGGAGGTGCCGTTCACCGTCACCATGGCCACCTTGACCACCGGCGCGGTCGCGGCGGCCACGCTCCCGGTGCTGGGGGAGGAGGTGGACCCGCAGGCCGCCACCAGGGCCGTCGCGGCCGCGAGCAGGGCCAGCCCGGCGAGGCCGGTCTGGTGGCGGGTGGATCCCGGGCGATGCCGCGGCGGGGTGGGCCCGCCTGCCGCTGGTGCGCTCATCATGTGTCTCCGCTGGTACCTCCGGCGGGGATGCCCGCCTCGGTGAGGACCGTTCCGATGCCCATCACACGAGAGCCCCGGCGCCGTGGTTCATCCGGCGTTGAACCTCGCGCGGCACCTGAGCGTGGTGAGGGTGTGCAGCCAGCCGCGGAGACGAGTGACCGCACCCTCATGACCTGGGACCCGGGCGAGGCTTTCGTGGGCGCGCTCTGGGCCGAGCATGGAGAGGCCCTGCTCGGCTACGTCAGCCGCCTGACGGGCGACCCGGGCAGGGCCGAGGACATCGTCCAGGAGGTCATGCTCCGAGCCTGGCGGCATGCCGACCACCTGGACGCCGCCGGCCGGTCGCTCCGGCCGTGGCTGTTCACGGTCGCCGGCCACCTGGCCACCGACCAGCACCGGGCCCGGCGGAGCCGGCCCGAGGTGCTCGGCACCGAGGACCTGGAGAGGCGGGCCGTCGGCGACGGCATCGACCGGGCGGTGGACGCCTGGGAGGTGAGCGCGGCCTTCGGAACCCTGAGCCCGGAGCATCGGTCGGTGCTCGTGGAGACCTACTACCGGGGTCACTCCGTCGCCGAGGCGGCGGCGGTCCTCGGCGTCCCGACCGGGACCGTGAAGTCCCGCACCTATTACGCGCTCCGCGCCCTGCGCCTGGCGCTGGAGGAACGAGGTTGGAGGCCATGAACGACGGGTGCGGTGAGCAGCGGATCGCCCTGGGCGCGTACGTGCTGGGTGCGCTCGACCCGGCGGAGCGCGACGAGCTGGAGAGCCATCTGGCCGGCTGCGCAGGCTGCCGGGAGGAGCTGGCCGCGCTGGCCGCGCTGCCGGCCGCCCTGGGCCGGCTGAGCACGGTCGAGGCGCTCGCCGCCGGTGGCGGCGTGCCCGCGGCGGTGGGGTCCCCCACTTCTGTGCCCGACCATAGCGGTTCGCCGGCCGGTGTGCCCGCTCGGGGGGCCTCCCCCTCGCTCCTGGAGCGGACCATCGCCGAGCTGGCCCGCCGCCGTCGCAGCGGGCGCCTGCACTTGCGCGTGGCCATGGCGACCGGCGCCATGGCGGTCGTCGCCCTCGGGGTGGCAGTGGGCGTCCTGGTGGTCACCCGGCCGGCGCCGGTCACACCGGGCATCGTCGTCGCGCGGTTCACCGGGAGCGATGCGGGCACCGGGGTGACGGCCAGCGCCGCGCTCTACGCCGAGCCCTGGGGGAGCTCCATCCACCTCGACGTCGCGGGGGTGAGCCCCGGAGACCAGTGCGAGCTGGTGGCGATCGCCGAGGACGGATCCCAGCAGGTGGCGGGGACCTGGCGCGTCGGCTACACGGGCGGGGTGCAGGTCGACGGGTCTACCGGCATCGACCCGAGCCAGGTTGCGTCGCTGCAGGTCGTCACCACGTCCGGCTCCGAGCTGGTCGCGCTCCGGAGCTGAGGCTGCCCGGCGGCGCGGTGACGGCCACCCCGGCGACGTGAGGGCGCCGATCGCTGCCGTCACAGCGGCGTCTGCGAGCGCGTATCACTCGACGTGAACGTTCTTCGTGCCCTGCGAGCGACTGTCGCTCGCGGGCGCGGCGCGCAGGGGCGGGCGCAGCGGCGGATCCGGCGTCGGCCTCTCACCGCCGCACTGGCACTGGCCGTCGCCGCTGCCGGAGCCCTGGCCGGCATGGGGGTCGTTCTGCATCCGTGGCGAACTGCGACGGGCACGGGCGGGTCACCACCGGCATCTGCGGTCTCGACGGTCTCAGCGACGCCCGGGGCGCCGCCGCCGCGCGAGGGGGCGGCGATGGCATACGACCCCGCCACCGGTTCGGTGATCCTGTTCGGGGGTGACGACGGGCAGGCTGCCCTGGACGGCACCTGGAGCTGGGACGGCTCCGGGTGGTCACTGCTGCACCCGGCGGTGTCGCCGCCACCACGCACCCGCGCCCTCATGGCGTATTACCCCGGCACCCGGCGCCTGGTGCTCACCGGCGGCTATGCCATGAGCGCCGGAGATCAGGCGGGTTCGGAGGACAGCGACACCTGGTCCTGGGACGGCTCGGGGTGGTTCCCGGAGCCGGCAGGCGGTCTCCCCGCCTCGGCATCGTCGGGGGAGGGGATGGCCCTGGCCACCGACGACGCCAGCGGGCAGCTCATCCTCGTCACCGAGCTCGAGGAGGCCGGCTGCCAGGCCGCGGAGACCTGGCACTGGTCCGGGACCTCCTGGGCGCGGCTGCACCCCTCGACGTCCCCGACCGGCGCCGATGGTGGCCTGCTTGCCGCCGACCTCGTCACCGGCCAGCTCGACCTCTTCGCAACCGCGGGCGGATGCCCGGGCGACGCGGACCAGTCCACCGCGCTCTGGTCGTGGGACGGGGCCACCTGGGAGTCGCAGGGAACCTCGACGAGCGGAGCCGGCCCGCCGAACCCCGCCAAGATGATCATCTCGGGCGCGCTCGTGGCGTCCGCCACGGGGCCCCTGCTCGTCGTCTGGAGCGGCACCTACGCCTGGGATGGCAGCACGGGGTGGGCGCAGGTCGCGGATGCGCCGGGAGCGCTGGGAGTGCTCGGAGACCCGTCCGGCGGCGACGAGCGCAGCGAGGAGGCCCTCGCCTTCGACACCGCCCGACATGAGGTCGTCCTCTTCGGCGGGAACTGCGGGCTCTGCGATCCCAACGGGATCGACTACCTCGGCGACACCTGGACTTACGCCGGGAGGTGGACCCTTGCCGATGCGGGGACGGTGACCACGCCGACGCCGACCCCGGTCCCGACGCCCACCCCCGCCCCCCAGCCATGTCCTCCCCCGACCCCGCAGGGAACGCCGGAGCTGATCGACGACCTGAGCATGTTCAGCCCGAGCACGGGGTGGGCCGAGGAGGCCGGCACCAGCACCGTCCTGCACACCACCGCCGGGGTGCAGCCGTGGACCGTCGCATCGCCACCGCTCTCCGGTGACCAGCAGATGCTGGCCGCCTCGTTCCTCGATGGCAGCACCGCGCAGGCGATCACGGGGATGCTGTGGTCGTGCGATGACCAGGGCCCTCCGTCCGCCGACCTGGTCGCCTGGGGCACCCAGGACAGTGGGACCACGTGGAACCGTGAGGGTGCGTTCTCGGTCCCGGATTTCGGCGGGGGCAGTCTGGATTTCGTCGACCCGCAGGACGGCTGGCTCTCGGTCTCCCAGGGGCTGGCGATGGGCTCCTCGGGGATGGCCGTATACCAGACCGTGGATGGCGGCACGCAATGGTCGGAGGTCGCGGAGACGAGCGTCGAGGGGTCGTCGACGTCCGGCGCGGCGGGGGTGATCCCCTTCGGGAACGACAAGGACGGCGCGGTCTTCATCGACCCCAGCACCGGGTGGATCACCGGGAGCACGGCCGGTGCCACCCCCGTCTTCTACGTCACCCACGACGGCGGGGTCACCTGGAATCCGCAGGCGCTGCCATCCTCGGCGAGCTTCGTCCAGCCGGGGACCGCACCCCCCCACTTCTGGTCCAGCCAGGGTGGCTGGCTGCAGGTCGACAACCCGGGCGGCCAGGGTTCGGCGGTGTACCTCACCACCGACGGCGGAGCGGAGTGGGACCCGGTCTCGCTTCCCGGCGGCGCAGCTCAGCTCCCGGGGTCGGCCGACTTCATCGACGCCAGCGACGGGTGGCTTCTGACCTTCACCGAGACGAGCGCTGGCGCGGAGACGAGCCAGACCCTCTGGGAAACCCAGGACGGGGGCACCTCGTGGACGGCGATCTCCTCCGACACCGCGCCGGTCACCCTCGACTTCGTGAACGCCGACGACGGCTGGGCCACCACCACCGCCGCTTACGGCGACGCGGTTCCCGCACTCCTCCAGACCACGGATGGTGGCCGGACCTGGACGGCGGTGAGTCCCGAGATCACCGGCTCCGCGGCGTCATCCTGACCGCGGCCCACCCTACCCCTCCGGCTCCGGCTCCAGCGCCTCCAGGCGCAGCTCCCGGGGCGGATGGGTGGCGGCGACCACCCGGTCCCATCCCGACCGGCCGGGTTCGAGCTCGCCCAGCAGGCTCAGGGCCCGATGGAGCGCCTCGCCCCGCCCGGTGGCCACCGCGGCGGCGTCGGCCGCGTACTCCTGGCGGCGCGAGCCGAGGGCGACGACCGGCTCGATGACCAGGTGGACCAGCAGCCACGCCGGCCAGAGCACGACCCATCCGACCAGGGCCATGAGCGAATTCCCCTGCTGCGCCAGCCAGCAGCCGGCGTCATAGAGGATCACGAGCGGCAACCCGCAGCAGCGGACGAATCGCAGACCCACGCCATCCCCCACCGCCCAGTGATGAAGCGCGTGGCAGAGCACCGCCTCCAGGGCAGCGTCGCCGGTCGGGCCGTCGCCGATCTCGTCGAGGAGGCTCCGGCCGACAACCAGGTGGCGGGTGTGGACGCGGACCCGGAGGTCGTCCCCGCCCGCCATCAGCACCAGCGGGGGCGACGCCAGCCCCAGGTCGGTGGCCGCCGCCTCGAGGAGGGGCATCACCCGGGCCGCCTCCCGGCGGCTCAGCCGCCGGCAGCCCCCGAGGCGCAGCAGCCACGGTTCCAGCGCCACCCTGGTTGCGAGCAGCGCCAGTGACACCACCAGGCCGCCGGCCAGGGCGCCGAGGAGCTGGAGCGGCTCGTGGCCGACCAGGGCGACCACGCTGGAGACGAGCCCGGTGGCGGCGCCCTGGAGGGCGCCGGCGGCCACCGCGAGCGCACCCGCTCCGGGGCTGGCGCCGCTGCTGCCGCCCACCAGCGCCGTGCCGATGGCGTCCCCGATGGCGGAGAGGAGCGCTCCGATCAGGGTGTCGGCGACCAGCAGCCAGACCGCGAGCCAGACCCCCGACCAGGCGCAGACCAGGGTGACCAGAGCGCAGCCCCAGCGCCGGCCGGCCCCGGCGGCGATCCAGGCGACGGCGCTGGCGTGGCCAGGTGGGCGGCCGGCGGGCTTCGGGACGTCCGGAGCCGGCGGGGGCGCGGGCAGGGGGAGCGACGAGGTCACGGCACGTCCGCCCATGCGGGCCGCAGCACCCGCAGGGTGGCCACCCGCCGGGACCCGGCAACGCTGAGCACCACCGCCTCTCCGGTGGCCAGCTGCTTCATCACGTTGGGGTCGACGGCGTAGCGGTCGACCGCGCGCACCGAGCGGCGGGAGGCCTCGCCCTCGTCGCCGAAGGTGCGGGTGACCTGCACGCCCCGCTGGGTGCCGATCACCCGGGCCACCGCCTCGGCGTCGTCGGGACCGACCCGGTGGGCGATCAGCAGCCCGGCGCCCAGCAGGGCGCTGCGCAGGGCGTGGGCGGTGCGTGGGTCGGGAAGCTGCTGGGTGCTGACCACCGTGCCGATGCGGGCCTCGCGTGCCTGGCGGAGCAGGTCGTTGATCTGCTCGGGGTCGTCCAGGGCGGCGAACTCGTCGAGCACCAGCATCGCCGGCGCCGGCTCGCGCCGCTGGAGCCGCTCGAAGGCTGCCTGCTTGAGGTCCTGGATCAATACCCGCGCCATCAGGGCGGTGTCCTGGCTGACCGCGAGCGCCGGCAGGCTGATGTAGGTGACCCCAGGGGAGGCGAGGGCGGCCGGCAGGTCGAGCAGTGGGCCCTCACTGTCGAAGATGCCCCCGTACTCGCCGTGGAGGAGCGCGCCGAGGCGGGCCCGCATGCCTTCGAACGCGTCGGCGGTGACGCCGCCCCGCCGGGCCAGGTCGGCGAGGTCGTCGGCGAGCTCGGGGGTGAGGTCGCGGGCACGGTGGGCGAGGCCGGGCATCCGGGTGCGGTCGAGCTCCCGGCGCAGCCGCCGGATGGTCACCGGCTCGCCCAGAGCCTGGAGGATGCCGGCCAGGATGGAGATCGTCTCCATGGCGATAACCCGGTACACCTGGCCGGCGGGCCCGTGGGTGAACGCCGAGACCAGCTTGTCGGCCACCTGGGCCCGGCTGCCGACGGCGCAGGGGTTGTAGCCGAGCGTCCCGGGTGCGCCCGGGACCACCTCGCGGTGGTCGAGCCCGCGAGCGGCCGCCAGCCGCCGGGCCGCGCCGCGCAGGCTTGCGCCCTTGGCGTCGATGACGACCAGGGCGACCCCGGCGGCCACGGCGCCCTCGGCGAGGCGCTCGGCGGTGGTGGTCTTCCCGGACCCGGTCAGGCCCAGCAGGGTGACGTGCTGGGCCGTCCCTTCCGGGACCGGGACGTCGAAGGGCCTGCGGCTGGGGACCTCGACGCCGAGGCGGATGCAGCCAGAGGGGTGGAGCGAGGGGCCCGGTGGCGGCGCCGGGAGGGAGGCCGGAGGCCGGGTCGGGCGGCCGAAGCGTGGCATTCGGCGGGGGATCGTCTCACGGACGCCGATCGCCGCGAAAGAGCATCAATCGCAGCGGGATCGGAGGAAGACCCCAGGCTCCGGCCCTGGAATGGCGTACCGGCCGCGGGCCTCGTTCAGACGACGGGATCGACCCGGCGCAGGCGCGGCTCGATCAGGTGCTCGAGCCCCCGCTCAGCCACCAGCCCGCGCATCCGGGCGACCGCGACCTCGCTGGGCAGGTACCACCAGACCGTGTCCACATCGCGGTCGACCGCGTAGGCCCCGGCGAGCAGCTGGAGTCGCGCCGAGCGCTTCGGGGTCAGGTCCAGCTCGATGGCGACCCGCTGCCCGCCGTGGAGCCGCAGCAGCCCGTCGGGAACCCGGCGCTGCCGGTCCCATGCCCCACCGGCGCGGGCGGTGCGCATCCGGTCCCGGCGCAGCTCGCGCTCGGTGGTCCAGGAGCTTCCGGGGTGGGCGGCCAGCAATTCCTCCGAGAGATCGACCAGGGTCAGGTTGTGGCGAATGCGGGCCAGGTCGAGCGAGGCCGGGGCCAGGTCGCAGCCGGCCAGACGCGCGCCCCTTGGCGTCGCGCGCACCAGTGATGGATGCGCGGTCAGCAGGCGATCGCTGACCGCCAGCCTGGCCCCCTCGAGGGCGCGCAGACGGCGGTGTGCCGCCGCCGCTGAGTCGAAGAAGCGCGCACCCAGCTGGTCGGGGGTGACCATGCCGTGGCGCACCGCGTAGCGGAGGACCTCCAGGTCGCGGGGAGTGAGCCGCACGGAGCGCGGGAGACGGGCAGGCGTGGATCGGGCCATCGCGTCCGCGATCATGATCTTCTCGGATCGCGATCGCGCCAGGGCTGGCGGCAGAGGGCGAGCCCGCACACGTCCCGTGCGCCGCCTTGGAGCCGGAGCACCCGGGCCACCTCGTCGAGGGTCCGACCGTCGGTGAAGACGTCATCGACGACCAGGATCCGCCGGCCCGCTGTCCGGTTCCGGTCGGGGACGTTGAGGGCGGGACGGATCAGTTCCGCCGCGACCCGCCGGCGCTCGGCGTGCCCGAGCGGGGCGAGCCGGGGGGTGGGCCTCGTCTTCACGATGGCGGCGAGCGGGCCGGTGTCGAAGGGCCAGGCGCGTCCCCGGGCGGACCGGCGGGCAGCCTCCAGCAGGATCAATCGGGCGTGGTCGAAGCCGCGACCTCCCCTGCCCACGAAGGTGGGGGACGAGGTGATCAGGTCGAAGGGCTCGAAGAGCCGGTGGCGCCGCTCCATCAGCTCGGCGAGCATCCCGCCGAAGACGGGTGCCCAGGAGAGGGTGCCTGCGTACTTGTAGTCGTTGAGGGCGGCCTCGAGGGGACCCGAGCGGTCCGCGACCGCGACGCTCCAGCGAAACCACCGCGACGCGCTGGCGCAGAGCGGGTTGCGGCAGGGGGCATCGCCACCGGCCAGCGGCCGGCCGCAGACGGCGCAGCGGCGCACCGCCCTCGCGGCCGCGGCATGCGCGCCTGCCGGCTCCGCCTCGAGAACGGCGGTCACCCCTCGCCGTCCCAGGCGAGGGCGAGCTGGAGGGGGCCACCCGGGGGCGGGGACCTCGGCGCTGCAGGCGCGGAAGCCGGCATCGCGGCGGTCGTCACGGGCACATCGAGGTGGCCCAGGACGGCATCGGCCAGTGCCTCGTCGCCGACCACGTGGACCCCCGGTCTCTGGAGGAGGCTGCGTGCCCACTCCTGCTCCGCGACCAGGCCGGCGGGAAACAGCACCGGCCGTCCCCCGGCGAGCGCCAGTCGGGCTGCGATCCGGGCCCCCGAGGTCGGTCCCGCCTCCATCACAACGATGAGGCGGGCGATCCCGGCGATGACGCCGTTGCGCCGGCGCAGGGCGCCGGACGATGCCGGCTGGTGGCGGGGGAGCTGCGAGAGCAGGGCTCCGTGAGCGGCGATCCGGTCCGCCAGCACGGCGTTCTCGGGTGGGTAGACGTGGCCCAGCCCGCAGCCGAGGACGGCGATGCTGCGCCCCCCGGCGTCGAGGCAGGCCTCATGGGCGGCGGTGTCGATCCCGCGCGCGAGGCCGGAGACCACGGTCATCCCGCCGCGGGCGAGCCGTTCCGCCAGCTGCCGGGTCCGGCGCAGCCCCTCCGGGGTGGGCGCGCGCGTCCCCACCACGGCCACGCCGCGGGTGTCGTCGGGGCGCAGGGTGCCCTGACAGAAGAGGGGCGGGGGATGGGGGAGGGCGCGCAGGTTGACCGGGTAGGCGGGGTCGAGCGGGGTCAGCAGGCGCTCCTCCAAACGCATGTTCGCATGATAGCGCACCGTGCCGCGGGGCAGGCGCCTGCATCCGGCGCGCGGCGACCCCCCGGCTATGCTGGGTCACGCCGCACGTTGGATCGGGTCGATGGGGAGGTGCAGATGCCCGTCACGCGCATGAATCACGCCGTTCTCTACGTCCGGGACGCCACCCGGACCGCCGCCTTCTACCGGGAGGTGCTCGACTTCCGGCTGGTCTTCGAGATGTCGGGGGGACGGGCGATGTTCCTCCAGGCCCCGGCCAGCACCAACGACCACGATCTCGGGCTGTTTACCATCGGGGAGGGGGCGGCCGCCTCCGGCGCCGGCCGGACCACGGTGGGGCTGTACCACATCGCGTGGGAGGTGGACACCCTGGACGAGTTGGAGCGCATCAGGTCCCGCCTCGCCGAGCGCGGCGCGCTGGTGGGAGCGACCGACCACGGCACCACCAAGGCCCTCTACGCCCACGACCCCGACGAGCTGGAGCTCGAGGTGTCCTGGCTGGTGCCCGCCGCGCTGATCACCGAGGGCACGCAGGCGCGCATGGCGCCCCTGGACATTGCCGCCGAGAAGGCGCGCTTCGGCGGCTCCACCCGCGGCGGGGTGGGCGTCTCGATCCCGGCCTGACGCCGGAGTGGGCGGAGCAGAGCGTCATGGAGAGTGAGATGACCGCTGACGTCGGTGACCGGCCTCCCGAGGTGCTCTTCGTCTGCGTGCACAACGCCGGGCGTTCCCAGATGGCGGCCGCCCTCCTCGACAATCGCTCCAGCGGGCGGGTCCGGGTGCGCTCGGCGGGCTCGCAGCCGGCCGCCCAGCTCAACCCGGCGGTGGTGGAGGCGATGGCCGAGGTCGGGCTGGACATCTCCCGGGAGTTCCCCAAGCCGCTGACCGACGACGCCCTCCACGCCGCCGACGTGGTCATCACCATGGGCTGCGGGGACGCGTGCCCGTTCTTCCCCGGCAAGCGCTACCTCGACTGGGAGCTGGAGGACCCGGCGGGCAAGCCGCTCTCCACGGTCCGGCGCATCCGCGACGAGATCGACGGCCGGGTGGGGTCGCTGCTCACGGAGCTGCTCGGGGAGACCGCCCCCGGCTGAGCTCTCAGTCACCCAGCATCGCGAGCAGGGTCGTGACCGTCGTCCAGTTGCGCGCCGTGCCGTTGAGGGCGCGCCCGGCGAGCAGGGTGGCGAGCCGCGATCGGGCGATGCCCTCCGGGTGCCAGGCGTAGATCTCACGCCCGATCACCGCGAAGCACTCCTCCGGGGCGGCCGCGGCGGCCAGCCGGGAGAGGATGTCCGGATCGGGGGCGGATTCGAGGAAGGTCACCTGGTAGCGCTTGGGGTCCGTGGCCACACCCGCGAGCGGGTCGGCGCGCACCACCGCCTCCAGCTCGTCGCGGGTGCGCACGAGGCAGCGGATGTCGAGGCCGAACCGCTCGGTGACGAGGCTCTCGCAGCGCCGTGTGACCTGGTCGGGAGAGCCGCCAGCGGAGAGCACGATGTTGCCGCTCTGCAGGTGGGTGGCGACGCCCGTGAATCCGGCGTCGGTGAGCAGGGCGCGGAGGTCTGCCATCGGGACCCGGTTGTTCGGACCCACGTTGATCCCGCGCAGGAGGACGGTGTACCGGGCCACGGCTCCATTCTCACTCCGGCCTGAGGGTTCCAGAGATCGCTCAGATGCGCGGGATCCGCCGCACCACGCCGGGCGACACGTCGCGGTCGCCACCTCCCGGCCCTCTCTGCGCTCGGGCTCCGGTGAGCAGCCGCTCGCGATCGAACATCGCCGCGACGATCCGCCACATGACCACGTCGGCGACGAGCAGGGCCAGGGCGAACGCCAGCGCGAGGGTGACGCTCGGGGTGAGCACCTGGAGGTCGATGAGGGCGACCACCCCGAGCGGCGGGAGGCTGGCCAGCGTGCCCAGCTGCTGGGCCACCCGGACGTCACTGGCCCGCGCCGAGACGGCGATCCCCACCCAGATCGACCAGCCCGCGAGCAGCGGGGCGAAGAGGAGCTCGCCGACCAGCTGTGAGCTCTGCACCAGCGCCGACGCCACCGCGGGGTCGGCGGCGAAGAGCTGGGCGCAGCCGTCTACGATCGCGAAGAGCAGGTAGGCGATGCCGACCGAGGGCACGATCGCGGCGATCGCCTTGCCGAGGAGGAGCTCCTCGCGGCGCAGCGGCGTGGTGAGCAGCGGTTCGAGGGTCCCCTGCTCGCGTTCCCCCACCACCGAGTAGGCGGCGATGGCGGCGGGCACTACCACCGGGACGACGAGGAGCAGGAGGAAGGTGCTCCCTGCGACGCGCTGCACGAGGCTGCTCGGGACATCCGCACCGAGCCGGAAGATCTCGATCATCGGGGTGAGCAGGAACACCACCGGGAGCACGCTCATCGTCCCGATGATGAAGCGGTTTCGGAGGAGCACCCGGAACTCCTTGCGCACAATCGCAGCGAGGCGGCCTCCGTTCAATCTCATCGGCGGGCCGCCTCCGGGTCCTCGTCGATAAGCTCGAGGTAGACGTCCTCCAGGGAGTGGCGGGACTCGGCGATGGAGAGCACGTCGGCGCCGGCGGCCACCAGCGCCCGGGTGACCGCCGGTGCGGCGGCTCGCGGATCGGTGACGCTCAGCACGTAGCCGGCCGTTGCATCGGCACGGCCCGAGGCCACGTCGGATCGCCAGCTGTCGACCCCCGCTGTGCGCGTGAAGACGTCACCCGGCGCCTCGAGCGGTGTCGCGATCTCGACCACGAGCGACCGGCTGAAGAGGCTCTCGCGGAGCTCGTCGGTGCTCCCCACCGACCGAAGCCGGGTGTTGAGGATCGCGACCCGGTCGCAGAGACGCTCCGCCTCCTCCAGCCGGTGGGTGGTGAGGAACACGGTGACGCCGCGCTGGCGCAGGTCGTTGATGAGGTCGTGCACCTCGCGGGCGGCCACCGGGTCGAGACCCGACGTCGGCTCGTCGAGGAACATGATCGCCGGGTCGCTGAGCAGGGCGCGGGCCAGCCCGACCCGCTGGCGCAGTCCTTTGGAGAGGCTCCCGCAGGCGTCGTGGCCGCGCTCGGTGAGGTTGACGGCCTCGAGCGCGCGGTCGATGCGCGCGCCCGGGTGGCGCAGGCCGTACAGGCCGGCGAAGAGCTCCAGGTTCTCGATCACGGTGAGGCGGAGGTAGAGGCCGGGGTTCTCGGGCATGATCGAGATGCGCTGGCGGATCTCGGTGCCGTTCTCCGCAGTCAGGGGGATGCCGGCGACCACGGCGGTCCCCGAGGTCGGCGCGATCAGCGTCCCCAGGGTGCGGACCGTGGTGGTCTTCCCCGCCCCGTTGGGTCCCAGGAAGCCGAAGACCTCACCCGGTGCGATGCTGAAGGAGACGTCCTCGAAGGCGGTGCGCTCCCCGAACCGCTTGGTGAGGTGGTCGACGACGAGGGCTGCAGCGCCGAGGCCGGGGGGCGCGCCGTCTGGAGCGGGTGCGGCCGCCGCCACCGGGCCGGGGGTGGGGGCGGCCAGGGGCGTCGCGGAAGCCCGGGGTATCGCGAGAGCCGGGGGTGCTGCGAAGGCCTGGGGTGTCGCGAGGGCCGCAGGCGTCGCAGGGGTCGTGTCCACCCGCGCCGAGCCGTCGACCGCGGGGTGGACCACCCGCCCGGCCGGCCCGGCCCCGCGCGCCAGCAGGGCGGCGATTCCCTGATAGACGACGAGAATGGCCACGACGCCGATGAGCGCCGCGATGGATCTCCGGAGCACGACGACCAGCGCGACGGCGGCGCCGACCGCCACCAGGGTCAGCACCCATCCCTGCCAGGTGGCGGGCCGGAACCCGAATCCCATCTGCCGCCGGACGAACCAGCGTGCTCCCGTCGTCCGCCGCATCGTCATCGCTGCGCGCCGCCGCTCATGGGGTGGGGGTGGTCTGGGGAAGGATGAAGAACCCGGCCACCTGCCCGGAGTCATCGAACGTCGTCCGGCCGGTCGCGTGCCTGCGCTTGAATCCGCGCCGGAAGGGGAGCGGGACCTTCACGGTGATCGGCACGTCGACGAGCGTGTAGTCACCGAGCCGGCTGACCTGGGGTCCGGCCATCTCGACAGCTTCGTCCGCCCTCCCGGGCAGCTGCGCTCGGACCGACGAGAGCAGCTGGACGGAGCAGGCGTCCAGCATCCGCTGGTTGAATCCGGCCCGCAGCGCGTCCCATCGCCGGTTGAAGAAATGGTCGAAGAGCTCCACGGCCCTGGCTCCGGCATCGTCCAGGGCCGGGGTTGGCGGCACGGTCGCACCGGTGGGGGCGGGCGGCCCACCGAAGCGCTGCAGTGCCGCCTGGCGGGTCACGTGGAGTACCTCGCCGATCTCGGCCCAGGTTCGTCCGTCCCGGCGGGCCCGCACCACCAGCCCGTGCAGGACGTCATCGACCACCACGCCGAGGCTCCGGGCGGCGGCCAGGGCGACCATGACCGGATCCCCCTCCACCGGCCCCTGACCTCGGAGCACCCGGACCAGGAGCTCGGCGTTGGCCTGGGCCATGCGCGCCATCACGTGGCGATCCATGTCCGCCGCCGTCGAGCCGGCGTCGGCGCTCTCGGTGGGGGAGGGGGAGATCGCCGACGGGTCCCCCTCTGGGGGGTGCTTCCGGCTTCCGCCGGGGGCCGCCAGAGCCGGTGTCCGTGCCACGCTTGTCAAGCTAGCTTACCGGTGGGCTTCCGTCAAGGTGCCTTACCAATCGTGGGCCAGGCAGCACCACCCAGCACGGTCATGGTTGACGACCGCCGCGGAGCCCTTTATATTCGACCGACAGTCGGTCGTTTATTCGGGGGTTGGATGTGCCCCGCACCGTGAACGTCGAAGCCCGCGCCGTCCGGCGCGAGGCGTTCGTCGACGTGGCCCTGCGGCTCATCCAACTGAAGGGATACGAGCAGATGAGCGTCCAGGATGTCCTGGACGAGCTCGACGCGTCGAGGGGTGCCTTCTATTACTACTTCGATTCGAAGCTCGCCCTGCTCGAGGCCGCCGTCGACCGCGTGGTCGAGGTGGCGCTGGCAGCCGTGGCGCCGGTGGCCGCCGATCCGACACTCCGCGCCGTCGAGAAGCTCGGGCGCCTCTTCACCGGCATCGCGGGCTGGAAGGCCGAGCGGAAGGAATTGATGCTGGCGCTCATCGAAGTCTGGTGCTCGGACGACAACGCCATCGTGCGCGAGAAGCTCCGCCGGAGCACGCTGCTCTCCCTGGTCCCGCTGCTGGCCCGCATCATCGAGCAGGGCAGGGCGGAGGGGGTGATGTCGGCCGACTCGTCGGAGGGCGCCGGGCGCGCCGTGGTGTCGCTGATGCTCGGCGCGCAGGATCTCGCTCTCGAGCTCTTCCTCGCGCGCCAGGCCAACGCCATCCCGTTCGAGGTCGTGGAGACGGGCATCGCCGCATACACCGACGCCCTGGAGCGGATTCTCGGCGTTCGGCCCGGGTCGCTCGCTCTGATCGATGAGCCCACCCTGCGGCTGTGGTTCGGCTGACGCGATGCGGCGCGCAGAAGCGGGGATGCATGCGTTCGGATTGGTTCTGATTCATCTGCCTGCAGCCGACTCGGGGCAGGCAGCTGGCATGAGGAGGTAGGTGAGCATGGTCGTGGCGATCCACACCGGGGGACTGACCAAGGACTACGGGGAATCGCGCGGCCTCTTCGACCTCGACCTCGAGGTGTCCGCCGGCGAGGTCTTCGGCTATCTGGGGCCGAATGGCAGCGGCAAGACCACCACCATCCGGCTGCTCATGGACATGGTCCGTCCCACCCGCGGTCGGGCGGAGATCTTCGACGTCGACTGCCAGGCGCACCCGGTCGAGGTGAAGCGCATGGTGGGCTACCTCCCCGGCGAGATGCCCCAGTGGGGAGGCCTGCGCGGGCGGGATGTGGTCGCCTACGTCGGCGGCCTTCGGGGCGGCGTGGACTCGGCGCGGGTGAGCAGCCTCGCGGAGCGGCTCGACCTCGACCTGGGCCGGCGCTACCGCGAGTACTCCTCCGGCAACAAACGCAAGCTCGGGCTGGTGCTCGCCTTCATGCACCCCGCGCGCGTGCTCGTTCTCGATGAGCCGACCAATGGCCTCGACCCCCTGATCCAGCAGGAGTTCTACCGCCTGGTCGGGGAGGTGGCCGCCGGGGGGGTGACCGTGTTCCTCTCCTCGCACGTCCTCTCCGAGGTGGAGCGAGCCTGCCAGCGGGTGGGCATCCTCCGTCGCGGCCGGCTGGTGCAGGTGGCGCGGCTCGACGAGCTCCACCACCTCCGCTACCACCGCTTGGAGGCCGACTTCGCCGGGACGGTCCCGGTGGATGCCGTGCGCGCCCTCGCCGGGGTGGAGCATGTCATGGTCGAGGACCACCATCTCGCCTGCGACGTGCGGGGCGGCTTCGGACCGCTGCTCGAGGTGCTGGGGCGCGGCCAGGTCCTCAACCTGGTCACCCACGAACCGTCCCTGGAGGAGGTCTTCCTCGCCTACTTCCGTGATCCCGCCGAGCCCGCCCAGGTCCCCGTCCCCACGGGAGGCGCCCGATGACCACGGTCACGCCGGGGGCCGACGCCCTGGCGCCGCCGGTGAGGGGCCCGGTGCGGGGGAGCGCCGGCACCATGGTGCGGTATGGGCTCCGCTCGCACCGCTGGGCCCTGGCGGGGGTCGCCTTCGTCGGCTTCGTCAGCCCCTACTCGGCCGCAGCCTCCTACGTGGCGGCGACCGGGACGGCGGCGCTGCGCGCGTCCTTCGGACGGCAGACCGTCGCCCTCGGCCCGCAGCTCGCCTACCTGGTCCCGCTCCCGATCCGTCCGGACACGGTCGCCGGCTACACGTGGTGGAAGGGGCTGACCTGGCTGACGCTCATCTTCGCGGTCTGGGGGCTCGCCGCCGCCACCGGCCTCGTCCGCAACGAGGAGGAACGAGGTCTGATGGAGACCTGGCTGGCGCAGCCCTTCGGCCGGCTCTGGCTGCTGCTCTCCCGCACCGCCGCCTTCGGCGTCGCTGCGCTGGCGGCGGTGGTCATCACCGGCCTGGGCACCGCCGCCGGCATCGCGGCGGGCAAGGGGTCCGTCGGGGTGCCCGCGCTCGCGGGTCAGGGGGCGGCGCTGCTCGGCATCGCTCTGGCCTGCTTCGGGATCGGCCTGGCGGCCGCCCAGCTGGCGGTCACCCGGCGCGGCGCGCTGGTGCTCGGCGGCGCAGTGATGCTCGTCCTCTATATCGTTGATGCCCTGGCTCGGGTCAACCCGGGCCTCGACGGCGTGGCGGCCATCTCGCCGTTCCATCTGGCGGACATCACGACCGCGGTCGTCCCCGGCGGCCGCTTCGATGGTGGCGCGACAGCCGCCCTCTTCGCCATCGCCGCCGTGCTGGTTGGCCTCTCGGCGCTCGCCTTCCAGCGGCGCGACCTGATGGCTGCCCTCGTCCGGCGGCGGCGCGCCGAGACCCCGGTCGTGCGCACACCGTCGGCCAACCCCCTTCTCCGGCTCCCCGTCCTGAGCAGTCTCTGGGAGCAGCGGATCGGGATGGCGGGCTGGGTGGCTGGGAGCATTCTCGCGGCCGGACTGGTCGTATCCATCGCCCACACCACCGGCAAGCTCCTGGCGTCGGTCACCGGCTTCCAGACCTTCGTCCACGCCGCCGGCACCGACAGCGCGGCGACCGCGGTGGTCAGCTCCGTCTGGCTCAGCATCTCCGCGCTGATCGTCGCCGCGTTCGCGATCGCCCAGACGTCCCGATGGGCCGGTGACGACGCCGGAGGAAGGTTGGAGATGGAGATCGCCCAGCCGGTCCCGCGTTGGCGCGTCGTCGCCGAGCGCGGCCTCACCCTGGTTGTCGCGGCGCTGGTGATGACCGCCCTCGGATCGCTGGTGACGGGCGCCGTCGCCCCGAGCCAGGGGGTCCATCTCGATACTGGAGGACTGCTGACCGCGACGGCCCTGCTGGTCCTGCTGGCGCTCACCTTCGCCGCCCTCGGTGCCCTGGTCATCGCGCGTCTCCCACGCATCGCCGTGCCCGTGCTCGCCGTGATCGCCGTGGCCGGCTTCTACATCCCGTTGCTCGCGCCGCTCTTCAAGTGGCCGGGATGGGCCCTCGACCTCTCCCTCTTTCACCTCTATGGGACCCCCCTCACCACCGGCGTGTACTGGACCGGCCTGTGGGTGATGGTGGCGATCGTCGTCATCGGATTCGGTGGAGCGATGGCGGCGATGCGGGTGCGCGAGGTGGGCCGCTGAGGTCGCGGGCCAGGGCCCGGGCGGACCTTCCGGCGAACCCCTGACCTCGGGCGGGGAGATTTCAGGGGATTTCCAGGGTCATCCCCGATGGTGGACGGCCGCGGGCATCCGTAGCATCCGGGGCCATGGAAATCGTTCGCAACCTGTGGCGGCGCAAGCTGCGCACCACGCTCACCGTCACCGGCATCGTCATGGGCATCTTCGCCCTCACCACCATGGGCGCGATGGCGGAGCACTTCGACGCCCTCCTGGCCGGCGGGATCACCTATTACAGCAGCACCGTCATGGTCTCCGACGCCAACTCGGGCGGTGCTTTCGGGGGCGGGTACATGGCCCTCTCCACGCTGTCCCAGATCCAGCACGTCGAGGGTGTGCGCGCCGTCTCACCGGTGGTCGAGGCGACCGCCAAGCCCGGGTCGACGTCGGTGGTGAGCATGGGTGTGCCCGACTACATCATGAACCTGGACCCCAACTGGAACTCCTCCTCCTCGATCAAGCTCTCGCTCGCAGCGGGGACCTGGGTGACCGAGGTCTCGCGCCTCGAGGTCGACCTGGGGTCGTCCTTCGCCGCCGAGTTCCACATGAAGGTGGGGGACACGATCGCCCTGCCGGTGCGTCCCAGCGACGCCAAGCCGGACTTCGTCAACCATCGGTTCACCGTCGTCGGGATTCTCAATCCCACCCTCACCGCGCCGGACAGCGGCGCCTACGTCAGCCTCCACGACGCCCAGATGATCGAGGGGGACAGCCTGCCCACGGCGCTCCAGGGCCACGTCGACCCGTATCAGCTCATGTCCGGCGCGGTTGTGTACGCCAAGCCGGGGGTGAACCTCGACGCCCTGGCCGGCCGGATCAACGCCGAGGTGCCGACGGTGCAGGCGACCAAGCCCAGCACCCTGGTCAGCGCCTTCAAGTCAGGGGGAGCCGTGTTCACCTTCATGACCACCGCCGCCGCGCTGCTGGCGCTGATCATCGGGGGCCTCTCGGTGGTCAACACCATGCTGATGTCGGTGAGCGAGCGGGTGCGTGAGATCGGGCTCAAGAAGGCGGTCGGGGCCCGCACCCGCCACATCCTCGTCGAGTTCGTCGCCGAGGCCGGGCTGATCGGGCTGATCGGCGGCGTCATCGGCTATCTGCTCGGCCTGGTCCTCACCACCGTGCTCAACGGCAGTGACCCGAGCGGG